>Ga0247610_10002019_pt1 | contig 24085 bp, 19 predicted proteins | sample 174DNAGHGhighgp2_FD_193483 | JGI IMG/M metagenome (GOLD analysis project Ga0247610, IMG submission 193483) | Sheep rumen microbial communities from Palmerston North, Manawatu-Wanganui, New Zealand - 1742 DNA GHGhigh gp2 | ecosystem: Host-associated > Mammals > Digestive system > Stomach > Rumen...
TACCATCACCGACGATGGAAAGGGAAAGATCTTCTTCTCAGTATATTCGCAGGGCTTCTTCTCGTATGATACAAACACTGATGAGGTAAAGCACTTCAGTATGTACGATGGAGACGGTCCTAAAGGTAGACTCCACAACGACTGGATAAGGAAACTGATGATGGATAGCAAGGGTTATCTCTGGATATGCACCGCATCGGGTATTAATTGCTATAATCCTGTAGAAGATCATTTCCGTCCGTACGGTTGGGAAGTGCTGCTAGACTATAATGCTATAGAAACAGCCTGCGAGACTCGCGACCATAAGATGCTGTTTGGTACCAATACTGGACTCTATATCTACGATGAAAAGCAGAAAAAGGCTGTGTCCTTCGAAGGAGCAAAGGTCCTTAATAATAAGGTAGTAGGCGGAATTATCGAAGACTATACGGGTGACCTGTGGATAAGTACCACTATGGGTCTGTGGCAGTATAAGCATAAGGACGATCAGTTTGTGGGCTATCTTTATGGTAACGGCCTGGCTAGTCGCGAATATGTAAGCGGCGTTGCTATGCGTACTGCTGATGGTAGGGCATGGTTTGGTTTCAGCGATGGCATTACATCGTTCAATCCAGAGGATCTCAGGAGGATGAATAGTGAGATAGGTCAGGTGCTTCTCACAGGAATCTATGTGGGAGGTAAGGCGTTACCTGGCCAGAAGCATTTTTCGCTAGATTTCATTGACAACACTTTCTCGATGGAGTTCTCGTCGCTTAACTATGCCAATGCTGAAAACGTGATATACGAGTACAGACTGAACGGATCGCAAGAGTGGAGTCAGACAGATGCCGGCCGTAACGTGGTGTCGTTCACCCATCTGCAGCCTGGTTCTTATATTCTGGAAGTGAGAGCTTATGATAATGGTACATATACCGATACCGAAGTGTTCCATATCACGATCAAGGCTCCATGGTATCGTTCTTCGTGGGCGTACCTATTATATATTATGGCGGCTCTTTGTGTACTTGGTTCGCTGATGTGGACCTACATTCGTCGTCGTCGTCAGGAACTGGATGAAGAAAAGATGAAGTTCCTGATCAACGCCACACACGATATCCGTTCGCCGTTGACACTGATAATGAGTCCGCTGCACAAATTGATGAAACGTGATTTCGACCAAGACACAAAGAACGACCTTAAGACTATTGAGCATAATGCCCAGCGAGTGCAGAACCTGGTTAACCAGATACTGGATATCCGTAAGATAGACAAGCAGCAGATGAATCTACAGTGTCAGAAGACGGATATGGTACAATATGTGGGTAATCTGCTCAAGTCGTACGAGTATACAGCTAAGGAGCGTAATATTTTGTTCCGCTACGCTCCACAAATCGATAAGTTGGAAGTGTGGTTCGACCGTAAGGCTATCGACAAGGTGGTAGATAATCTGCTGTCGAATGCTTTTAAATACACCTACGATAATGGTGAGATAGAAGTTCGTGTGGCAGAGGATGGCGGTAAGAATGCAGTATTGCAGGTCATCGATAACGGTATGGGCATAAAGGGTGATCCACGAAAGCTTTTCGACAGATTCTATCAGGGCAGCAGTTCGCGTAGCATGCATATCGAAGGAACAGGTATAGGACTGAATCTCTGTAAGATGATGGTAGAGATGCATCATGGTACCGTTGAGGCCGCTAACCGAACTGATAATCAGGGCAGTATCTTCACTGTAAGACTACCATTGGGTAGCGACCATCTGAAGAAAGAAGAGATACTGACTGCCGAAGAAAAAGAAAAGAACACCAAGCAAAAAGCACAGTCAAACTATCGAGTGATGATCGTTGACGACGACGAAGAAATCGGCACTTACATATCTCAGGAATTAGGCAGCTACTATCGTATCACCCCTGTAACCAGAGGTCGTGATGCCTTGCGACTACTACTCAGTGCAGAACCAGAAAAGCAGTTCGACCTGGTAGTTAGCGATGTGATGATGCCAGAGATGGATGGTTTTACGCTTCTGCGTATGATAAAGACCAATATGAACATTAACCACATACCAGTGGTAATGCTAACATCAAAGGCCGCAGTGGCAAATCGTTTGGAGGGCCTGGAGAAAGGTGCTGACGCTTTCCTGGCAAAGCCATTTGATATGGACGAACTGCATATGGTGATAAACAACCTTATCAGCAAGAACCTGCGACTGAAGGGAAAATACTCTGGAACGCAGCAGCAGAAAGATAAGGTTGAGGAAAAACAGGTAAAGGGCAATGATGAGATGCTGATGGAACGTATCATGAAGGTGGTGAATGACCATATGGATGATAGCGAGTTCAATGTGGATATGCTCACAAAGGAAGTTGGTATCAGTCGCGCTCAACTGCATCGAAAGATGAAAGATATGACAGGATTGCCCGTAAGCGAGTTTATCAGAAACATCAGATTGGAACAAGCGGTACGACTACTTGAGGAACAGAAAATCAATGTTACGCAGGTGGCATATAGCGTAGGATTTAGCAATTTGGCTCATTTCTCTACGGTGTTCCGCAAGCAGTTTGGTGTGTCTCCAACCGAGTATTTAGAGCAAAAAGGCCTAAAAAATCAAGGTTGATACAAAAATGAAATGAAACGAAACATACGTTAAAGCCTCTAAAAAAGAATCTGCCTACCTTTGCGGCAGATTTTTTTTATTTAAATAATTAATTATTAACTAACAAACCAAACGTATGAGTTTCAAAGCAAAGAAAACAGCCATGTTGGTAGGATTGTGCTGCTTAGGCATGATCTCAACACAGCAGGCTTCGGCAGCTACCACAGCAGTAGCTTCCGTACAGCAAACGAAGCAGGCAACTGGTTATGTAGCAGACTCTCAGGGTCCGCTGATCGGTGCCACGGTTAAGGAGAAAGGTACTAGCAATGGTACTGTTACCGATTTCAACGGTTTCTTCTCTCTCAATGTTAAGCCAGGAGCTACGCTCGTGGTATCTTATGTAGGTTACGAGCCTCAGGAAGTAAAGGCTGGTGACAACCTGCGTATCAATCTTAAGGAAGACGGCCACGTAGTAAACGAGGTTGTCGTTATTGGTTATGGTACCCAGCGCCGCGAGGCAGTTACTGGTTCTGTAGCCAACATCGGTGGTGAGAAACTGAATCAGATTGCAGCCACCAACGCTGCTCAGGCTCTGCAGGGTCGTGTAGCTGGTGTGCTTATGACACAGACAGGTTCTAAGCCTGGTGATGAAATGCAGATCCGTATCCGTGGTCAGCGCTCACTGAGTGCAAGTAACGACCCTCTGATCGTGCTCGATGGTATTCCATTCATGGGTCAGCTGTCGGATATCAACCCAACCGACATCAAGTCGATGGACATCTTGAAGGATGCTTCTGCTACAGCCATCTACGGTTCTCGTGGTGCTAATGGTGTTATCATCATCACAACCGTTAAGGGTAGCCAGGGCACACCTGCCAAGGTTACATATAATGGTTATGTAAGCTTCAAAAAAGTGTTCCACAAGTATCCAATGATGGACGGTCCTACGTTTACAAAGTTCCGTCAGTACGCTGGTAAGTACCAGAACTCATTGGACGAGAACGACAACACTAACACCGATTGGCAGGATCTTTACTATCGTACTGGTGTTAGCCACAACCATGATCTCGGTGTAGCTGGTGGTACCAATGGTGGTAGCTACAGCTTCGGTGCTGGTTACTATCATGATGAGTCAGTAGTTCCAACTGAGGGTTACGATCGTATCTCTTTGCGTGGTAACTTCGACCAGAGTGTTGGTAAGTACTTCCGTTTCGGTCTGAGCACCAACAACAGCTATCGCAAGACCAAGGGTGTTAATAATATGTATAATGTATTGGGTTCAACACCAATCTCAAGCCCATACGATGAGAATGGCAATTTGAAGCGTTACAATGCTCTGCCTGCTGATGACCAGGTCGTTATCACAAGAGAAACCGTTGAGCGCGACCAGGATATCTGGTTGAGCGAGAACAAGGGTATCGGTTCATACAATACTCTGTTTGCTGAGCTGAAGTGCCCATGGATCGAGGGCCTGAGCTATCGTGTAAACGTGGGTCTGAACTTCCGTAGTTCTAAAGGCGGCAGTTTCACCGGTACAGGTGTGAACAACAAGGATCCTAAGGCTGTTAACAGCGGTTCTATTTCAGAGAACCAGACTTATAACTGGGCTGTTGAGAACCTGCTGACTTACGATCGCTCATTTGGCAAGCACAACATCAATGCTGTTGCTATGTACTCTGCTGAGCAGACTACTTACGAGTCGACTGGTGCTAATGCACAGGATATTCCTGCAGACTACTTCCAGTACTATGCACTCGACAAGGCTGTTGGTCAGGCTAACCTCACTGGTTACAACTACTGGCAGAGCGGTCTTATCTCTTGGATGGGTCGTGTAATGTACTCTTATGATAACAAGTATATGATCTCTGCTGCCCTCCGTTCAGATGCTTCTTCACGTCTGGCTAAGGGGCACCAGTGGCACACATATCCTGCAGTAAGTGCTGGTTGGAACATTGCGCGCGAGCAATTCATGGAGAACCTCACTTGGATAGACAATCTGAAGCTGCGCGTAGGTTATGGTGAGACATCTAACCAGTCAATCAACCCATATTCTACACTTGGTGGTCTGGCCGTTCGTAACTACAACTTCGGCTCTACCTACAAGGCTGGTTACTATGTAAACGCTCTGCCTAACCCAGAGCTCGGTTGGGAATATTCTAAGACGTGGAACTTCGGTCTCGACTTCTCACTCTTTAACGGCCGTCTGTCTGGATCGTTCGAGTACTACACTCAGAAGACTAACGACATCCTGCTCGATGTTTCTCTGCCTTCTACATCAGGTGTAAGCAGCTATACTGGTAACATCGGTAATACTGAGAACAAGGGATTTGAGTTCACTCTGAATGGAATCATTATCGACAATAAGAATGGTTGGAACTGGGAGGCAGGTATCAACCTCTATGCTAACCGCAACAAGTTGACAAAACTGACAGGTGCTGTCGACGAGAATGGTAATCCTGTACCCGATAAGGCAAACCGCTGGTTCGTTGGTTATCCAATTGACGTAATTTACGACTATGAGTATGATGGTCTGTGGAACGAGAGTGATGTTTATGAGGTAACTCTCGCCGACGGAACTAAGACTACAAACTTTGCTATCCTTGAGCCAGGTGGAAATCTTGGTATGATTAAGGTTAAGTATAACGATGACGTGCTTGATGCAAATGGTGTTCCTACCCGTGCTATCGGTGATGATGATCGCCGCGTGATAAGCATGGAGCCAAAGTTGATGGGAGGTTTCAATACAACTGTTGGTTATAAGAACTTCGATCTGACCGTAATCGGTGCTTTCCAGATTGGTGGTAAGTTGATTTCTGCCATCCACTCTTCTAATGGTTATCTGAATATGCTCACAGGCCGTCGTAACAACATCGACGTTGACTATTGGACAGAGCAGAATACTGGTGCTAAGTATCCAAAACCAGGCGGAATCCAGAGCGGTGACAACCCCAAGTATGGTTCTACACTGGGTTACTTTGATGCCAGCTATCTGAAGATTCGTGCCATAACTCTTGGCTACAACTTCGACAGCATTAAGGCTATCAAGAATCTCGGCATCAGCCGTCTGCGTCTCTACGCTACAGTTCAGAATCCATTGGTACTGTTCTCTCCATTCAACAACGAGAGCGGACTTGATCCTGAAACAAACTCATTCGCTACTCAGAACACAGCCGTTGCCATCGACGGTTACACAGGCAAGCACAAGATGCCTATCGTAGGTTACAACACTCCTGCAACCCGCAACTTCCTGTTTGGCGTTAACGTAACATTCTAATTTAATCCATTAAAGAATTAAGAGTTATGAAAACTAAAAGTATCAAATATATTCTTGCTGCGGGTCTTGTTTGCTGTGGTCTTTCCACAACATTCACCTCTTGTGGTAATGTGCTCGACGAGCAGCCACGCAGCCAGTTCGACCCGACATTCTTCACCACGAAGGCGGGTATCGAAGGAGGTTTGACCTCACTCTACGCACATCTGCGCTATTTCTATGGCAATGGTTACTATCTTAATAGTGTTGAGACTGGTACCGACGAGTACACTTATGCTCAGAGTGCCGATGGTAACTTTAAAGATGCCGACCTCTCTGGCGTTGGACAGATGACTCCATCTAATAGTATTGCAGGTGGATGTTGGAACGCTGCTTTTGCTAACATCAACACTGCCAGTGGTATCATTGAGAATGGTGCTGCTGCAGGCATCGACGATGCTCTGCTGGCTGAGGCTTACTTCTTCCGTGCATTCGACTACTTTATCCTGGTTCAGACCTACGGTGGTGTGCCCCTGGATCTTGGTGCTGGCAAACTGAAGTTCAACACATCTACTGTTCGTACTTCTGTACGTAACACTGTTCCTGAGGTTTATGAAGCAATCTTTGCTGATCTGGAGAAAGCCGTAAACGACCTTCCTGAGAATCCACGTCTCACAGGTACTGCTACCAAGAATCTGGCTCGTTTGTACCTCTCTAAAGCATACTTGACCTATGCTTGGTGGTTGGAGAATCCAAACAATATCCCAACTTATCCTGAGTGCACACGTAACAGCGGTGAGGCTCAGAGCTATTTCCAGAAGGCTTATGACACTGCAAAGCAGGCCATCAACAATCCTGGCCCATACGCTCTGCAGCCTACATTCTATGATGTAAACGTTGCTACAAACGATCGCAACTCTGAGATTATGCTCTATGCTGACCATGATGAGGACGAGAAGTTTGGTAACGGTGGTGTAGGTTACGGTTGGGGTAGCGGTGGTTCTCCTGAGAACTTCGCTTACTGGATGGAGACTTGGAACTACACAGAAATGATTGCCAAGGATCCTTCGGGCAATAGTATTAACCCCGTTCAGCGTGAGGCAGTTCAGGGGCTCGGACGTCCTTGGACACGTATGGCTCCTGTTGCTGATGCTTTCATCGAGGGTGGTGTTTGGGAAGATGCTGTTAAGGCTATCGACTCTCGCTACGATGCTACATTTACACTGAGCTATTTCACTAACTGGGATAAGGCTGGTAATACTGCTCCTTATGTTATTGGCGCTAATGGATTGCAGGTTAAGCCAAACGAGGCTTACTTCACTTGGGTTCCAGAAAGCGAGGACGCAAACATCAATTATACTGGAGCCGATGGTAAGCTTGGTTTCGGCGAGATGGATGGACGTGCTGACTTTGTAGTAGCTGTCAACCACATCAGCCGTAAGAAGTATCCATGTAACTGGAAGATAGGTATCTATCGTACCGATAACGATGGCGGTCTTGGTTCTAAGGTTAACGGTGGTAGCCCACGTCCTTGGAACGTTGCCAAATTCTCTGAATTCTACCTAATTGCTGCTGAGGCTGCTGTTAAATTGGGCAAGCAGGCTGATGCCAAGGAGATGGTTAACGTGCTGCGTGCTCGTGCTGGTAAACAGACCTACTGCGTAAACAATCGTGCTGAACTCGTTGCCGATCACAGTGCAGAAATGCTGGCAGCTACTCCTGCAGAAATCACTATCGACTTCATTCTCGATGAGCGTAGCCGTGAGTTCTGGGGCGAGGGTTATCGTTGGTTCGACCTTGTTCGCACACAGAAATGGGCTGAGCGTGCAGGTACTTACCACATTGCTGGTAGCGGTTATACAGATAAGGATCTGGAGACTTTCACTCGCGACATCCCTGCAGGTTATTACCTGCGTCCTATCCCACAGGGACAGCTCGACGGTCTGATTATGTCGGAGGATGAGATTAAGGCTTATCAAAATCCTGCTTACAGAAATTAATTTAATAGTTGATAATAGTTAGTTAGATTGTTCGCAAAAGAACAACGTTACGTCTTTAAAAAAACACTGGCCGTCGAGAGACGACCAGCGTTTTTTTCATAAATGCTTGTTGTATTTAATGTATTTTTGTATCTTTGCAGCCGAAAAGAAGAGAGAGATAGGAAAAATGACCCTATCCTACCAAAAATATTCCCACCTTGGGAATAAAATGTTCCCAGTGTGGGAATATTATGTTCCCAACGTGGGAACAAAAATCGGCATTTAGCCAAATTATTATAAAAAACAGGCGGAAGAGGACTATGATATAAGTATTTTGTGTATATTTGCATAATCGATTAAACCAATAAAAACTATATGATTATGAAGAGAAACCTATCCAAATTGGCTTTTATGGCGATAGCTGTCTTAGCGGGTGTGGTATTGTGTGTACAGACGGCATCAGCTCAGGCTAAACGCAAACCAACCGCCAAACCTGCTGCTAGACAAGCTGCAAAGCCTGCTGCAAAGAAACCTGCGGAAAAAGTAAACAACAACTTTGCTATCCTGGAGTTCGACGAATGGATTAACGATAATAATCCGTTTGAAGACGAGGAGTATATCTATTTCCTCGACTATCCCGGTGGCTCGTCGAATGCCCTGCGTGCTGTTAACAAGAAAACAGGCGAAGTGAAACTTGTGGTGCCCAAAAAGAAGCGTGCTCGTACCAAGATATGCAGCGCAGGCAGTGATGGCAAGAACATCTATATGCGACTGGAGGACAAAGGTATAGCTCTGTTTAATGGAACTGACGTGAATACATCAGAACTTGTATTTCCGCAGAACGATAAAGGATTCCTGAGTTATGGCAACCGAGGCAGCAACATAATTACATCGCCCAACGGACGCTATCTGTTCTTCTATGGCGACTCGCCAATACTCTACGATCTGGAGAAAAAGCAAGTGATGCGTGTGGGTATCAGCTCTACCACAATTGGAGCAATTGTTACAGACGATGGACTGCTGATAGGCACGGACTATTCAGAAATATTCACGGGTGGAAGAAATCCGAATGTGACGCCCGATACAGGAAGTCCAAAGAATCGTGAGGGTTTGAAGGTGACAAGAGGTAACAAGATAGACAATGGTGCTGGAGGTGACTTCTGTTCTATATGGTACGACGCAGCCGACACAACTGTCTACGTGGCCATCGGCGAGCAGGTGCTGAAGTCGAAAGCCGTAGCCGATTTGAAGTTCCAAGAAGTATACTGTCTGCCTGGTGAGAACAAGAAGTTTACTAAGGTTGTATGCAACGGGAAACGTGTATTTGCGCTGACCGACAACTATGAGAAGCATATTTACGAGTGGGACAACAAGGATATGACTGGTACACCAAAAATATCGAAGGAACTGGATACCGGCATCCACTATACAGATAAGTATGGCTATACTGACCCTAATACAAAAAAGGTGTCTTATGTAGGCCGTATATTCTTCGACTCGATGGGCAATCTATGGATGCAAGAGAGCGATGCCAGGTTTTATATTTACAACCCTGATGGCATACAGGGACTAACCACGTTAAAGGGTAAGTGGACAAAGAACGAACTGCCAAAGGAAGAGGATTGAAAACAGAGGATAAGATAACAGAGAAGCCTTCGCATTACGACCATCTGGAGAAGATGGACGTAAGCGAAGTGCTGAAAAATATCAACCGCGAGGATATGCTTGTGGCTGAGGCTGTGGAGCGTGCCATTCCTCAGATAGAACCATTGGTATGTGCCATCGAATCAAGAATGAAACAAGGTGGGCGCCTATTCTATGTGGGTGCAGGAACCAGTGGCCGACTGGGGGTGCTGGATGCCAGCGAACTGCCGCCAACGTTTGGCGTGTCGCCCGACTGGGTGATAGGCATAATTGCTGGTGGTGATGAGGCTTTGCGCCGTGCTGTAGAGCGTGCAGAGGATGATGAGAAGCAAGGATGGCTTGACCTGGAGGCTTATCATCCGTCACCTTTGGATAGTGTTATCGGCATAGCAGCTTCAGGTACTACGCCTTATGTGATAGGAGCGGTAAAGCACGCCAGAACAAACGGACTGCTTACTGGCTGTATAACCAGTAATCCCCACACGCCGCTAGCCTCAGAAGCCGAATATCCTATAGAAACTATCGTAGGCCCCGAGTTTGTTACAGGCTCTAGTCGTATGAAGAGCGGTACTGCGCAGAAAATGGTGCTGAACATGATAAGTACAGCGTTGATGATAAGGATGGGACGTGTAAAGGGTAATCGTATGGTAAAGATGCAGCTTACCAACGAGAAGCTAATCGATCGTGGCACACGAATGATTCAGGAATCGTTGGGAATATCATACGATGAAGCCCGTCAGCGGCTATTAGAAGCGGGAAGTGTGGATAAGGCCATTTCTTAAATAACTTGAATAAAATAGATTTCTTTGATGGATAATAACGGATTTAACTGAATTTTGTATAATTTTGCAGCCGATTTGAAAAATGAAGTGTCAATACTAAGCAATGACTTACATAGGAGAATTGATTTCGATCGGTGTAGCATTTTCATGGACTGCTACCGCGCTGCTAAGTGAATTTGGCAGCAAACGTCTGGGTAATCTTACGCTAAATGTGTTGAGAATGGGCCTTGCGCTGGTGTTTTCGCTAGTGCTGTTTGTGGTTGTTACAGGCAATCCTTTGCCTCCTGGTGCTTCGGCCGAGGCGGCTGGTTGGATGTTGCTATCAGGCGTTGTGGGATATGTCATAGGCGATTTCTGCCTGTTTCAGTGTTATATTATAATTGGTTCGCGCTATGGCCAGCTGTTTATGACGCTAGCCCCACTAGCTGCGGCACTGATGGCTTGGATAACTCTTGGTCAACAGATGACGGGCATGAGTGTCCTTGCGATGCTTATCACCCTTGCGGGTATCGGCATCTCAGTGCTTGGTCGAGGTGAACATCACAAGGTAGGACTAAAGTTGCCGCTCAATGGTGTACTGTTTGCTATTGGAGCTGCTATGTGCCAGGGTATCGGACTGGTACTCAGCAAGATAGGAATGGATCACTATGAAGCAACGGCCAATATGCCTGATTGGCTCGTGCCATTCAGTGCAAACTTCTATCGCTGTGTGGCTGGTATAATCGGATTTACGCTGTTGTTGTATTTCCGTAAAGGGTTAGATCCACTGCGTGAGGCTATGCATGATAAGAAGGGACTTGCTGTAGCCACAGCCACTACAGTGTTTGGCCCGTTCGTTGGTGTAGGCTTCTCGTTGATGGCAGTACAATACACAGCAGCTGGCATCGCCAGTACACTGATGGCGATGACACCTATTATAATACTGCTGCCTTCGTATTGGCTGTTCCACCAGAAGATAACCTGGCGAGCCGTAGCTGGTGCAGTTATCTCCGTGGTGGGTGTTAGTCTTTTCTTCTTGGGCTAACGCTTACTTAACACGCCAAACGTTAAGTACTATACCCTTAAATTCGGGCGAGAACGTAGGTGCACAAACAAACAGCGAGTTGTTAAGCCAACCGTATTTGCTATCGGCAGGAGCCTCAAACTGCGGTGCTGCACGGAAGTAGAAACTTGGCTTTCCGTCAGCATCCTTGCCGTTTGCGATTATTCCACGGTTGCGAACGTGGATGTAAATTCCGTCATCCGTCTTGATACAATAGATGGCTTCGAGTTCAGTGCGTCCTTCGGCATTAAGCTGATAGTCGGCACCACCATTCACTATGGTTCCCTTAATCTGTGGGCCCTCAAAGGTTCCGCCAGTGATGGGAATCACGGTGCGTCGGCCATGCTGAGTGTTGTCGATGCCGAAAGCCTCGCCCAGTGTAACCTTGAGTTGGAGTGCAAACTCCAGTTGTGGTGCCTCGGGCACGTTGGTTTGTGCGCTGACTGTTATCATCCAGCCTGTCAGCAAGGCCATCAAGAATAGTTTTTTCATAATCCGATTAATTTATTTCTTAAGTATCTGTTCGGCATGTTGCTTGGTATTTACCTGCTTGCCGGACAGGATTTGTTCTATTATCCCTTCCTCGTTTATAACGAATGTGGTGCGGATGGTGCCCATTGTCTTTTTGCCATACATTGTCTTCTCGCCCCAAGCACCCATAGCTTCCATCAGTTCGCGATTGACATCGGCAATCAGTGGGAATGGCAACTGGTGCTTCTCCTTGAACTTTACGTGCGATGAGGCCGAATCCTTGCTCACACCAACCACTTCGTAGCCTTCGGCTTGCAACTGATCATAGCCATCGCGCAGGCTGCAAGCCTCGGCAGTACATCCGCTAGTGTTGTCCTTAGGATAGAAATACAACACAAGTTTACGTCCACGATAGTCACTCAGACGTATGTCACGTCCCTGTTCGTCTTTACCTAAAACTTCAGGTGCTTTGTCTCCAATCTTCATAGTTTTTTGTTCTTTATGTTATTATCTGCTTGCAAAGATACAATGTTTTTTCGGAAAACACAAATCAAATTGCAGAAAATATAGTAACTTTGCAGGCTGAAACATTATTTTCAGTATGGAAAAAGGAATATCACAACAAAGTGTTTTTCAACGTCCGATATGGGCGGCACTCATGGCATTTACTGCTGCATTCCTATGGGGATGGGCTTATCCGTTTATCAAACTTGGGTTTGCCGAGTTTGAGATTACTACGGATATGACAGGAAGCAAGATGCAGTTTGCTGGTATCCGTTTTTTTATTTCTGGTGTGATTATTCTCACTATAGCTCGATTCACTCATCGTTCGTTTCAATTGAAAGATGAGGCAAAAACCAATATTTTAGGTTGTAGCTTGTTTCTGTTGGCGTTCACTCTGCTCAATACCACCCTGCATTATGCTGCTTTCTATATCGGATTGTCGCACAGTCAGGGCAGTAGAGCTGCAATTCTTAACTCACTTAGTGTGTTTACATTGGTGCTCCTAGCCTGCATTTTCTTCAAGAGCGATAAACTCACAATGCGGAAAATCATAGGTTGCACTTTAGGTTTTGGAGGTATCTTGTCGCTGAATATCGGTGGAGAAGAGAGCGGGGCTTTTACCTTTTTAGGCGATGGAATGATCATTCTCAACGCCCTGTGTGGAGCCTTTGCAGGGCTGATGACGAGAGGTGTGAACAAACGGATAGATGTTTTTGTTGGCACTGGTTATAGTCTTGGTATTGGTGGCGCATTGCTGGTCATCCCAGGATTGCTGATGGGGGGAACGCTTCCTAATGTGACAATACTTGGACTATTCTATCTACTGATGTTGATAGGCATATCTACCATAGGTTTCACACTCTACAACAAGCTGCTTACATGCAATCCTGTAGGTAAGATTGCCATCTGGAATTCGCTTATTCCTGTAGTGGGGGCTGTAACCTCTTGCCTGTGTCTTAGTGAGGAGTTTCAATGGAAGTATGCCATAGCTGCAACTATGACTACAGCGGGTATATACATAATCAACAAGGGCAAGAAGTGATTTTTTCGCTAAAAAGAATTCAGAATTCTTATTTTTTTCGTAACTTTGCACCCAAAATTCTTAAGATATGAATATTGAAGCATTAATCAGCAAGACTGCAGGCGAGGCTGTGAAGGCCCTCTATGGTATGGATGCCACAGAGAAGATGTTGCAGTTGCAGAAGACAAGAAGTGAGTTTGAGGGTAACTTGACTCTGGTGGTTTTCCCATTTGTGAAGGCTGCTAAAAAGAGTCCTGAGCAGACTGCACAGGAGATTGGCGAATATCTTGCAGCCAACTGTGCCGCTGTAGAGAAATTTAATGTAGTAAAAGGATTTTTGAACCTGAGCGTAGGCGACGGTGCTTGGTTGCAGTTGCTCGATGCCATCGATAAGGATGAGCACTTCGGCATGAAGCAGGCTACCGATGAGAGCCCGCTCGTGATGATAGAATATTCTTCGCCCAATACCAACAAACCTCTGCATCTGGGTCATGTGCGCAACAACCTGCTAGGTTGGAGCTTGGCACAGATTATGGAGGCCAATGGCTACAAGGTGGTGAAGACCAACATTGTAAACGACCGTGGTATCCATATCTGTAAGTCGATGCTTGCATGGCTTAAGTACGGCAATGGCGAGACACCCGAAACCAGCGGAAAGAAGGGCGATCACCTGATTGGCGACTACTACGTAGCCTTCGATAAGCACTATCGTGAGGAGATTAAGGAGTTGGTTGCTCAGGGTATGGACGAGGAGAAGGCCAAGCAGGAGGCTCCACTGATTAAGGAAGCTCACGAGATGCTGGTTAAGTGGGAACAGAACGATCCTGAAGTTCGCGCTTTGTGGGAAAAGATGAACAACTGGGTATACGCCGGATTCGATGAGACATATAAGAAGATGGGCGTATCGTTCGATAAGATCTACTATGAGAGCCAGACATATCTTAAGGGTAAGGCCAAGGTAGAAGAGGGACTTGCAAAAGGACTCTTCGAGCGCCATGAGGACAACTCTGTATGGGCCGACCTAACAAACGAGGGCCTCGACCAGAAGCTGCTGTTGCGTAGTGATGGAACCAGTGTATATATGACTCAGGACATCGGTACTGCCGAGATGCGTTTCAAGGATTATCCTATCGACAAGATGATATATGTGGTAGGTAACGAGCAGAACTATCACTTCCAGGTACTCTCTATCTTGCTTGATCGTCTTGGATTCAAGTGGGGCAAGGAGCTTACACACTTCTCTTACGGAATGGTAGAGTTGCCAAACGGCAAGATGAAGAGTCGTGAGGGTACGGTGGTTGATGCCGACGATCTGATGGCTCTGATGGTTGAAGATGCCTACAAAACCTCGATGGAATTGGGCAAATTTGATGATATGACTGAGGCAGAGCGCCGCGAGGTAGCCCGTGTGGTAGGTATGGGTGCCCTGAAGTACTTCATCCTTAAGGTTGATGCTCGCAAGAATATGCTGTTCAATCCGGAAGAAAGTATCGATTTCAACGGTAATACAGGTCCTTTCATCCAGTATACTTATGCTCGTATCCGCTCAATTCTGCGCAAGGCCGAGGCTGAGGGCTTGAAGCCTGCAAATGCCCAGGTAGAACTGGCAGAGAAGGAGGTGGAACTGGTTCAGAAGATGAACGAGTTTGGAGCAGCTGTTGAGCAGGCTGGCAAGGACTACTCACCAAGCGGTATCGCCAACTACTGTTATGAACTCACCAAGGTGTTCAATCAGTTCTACCATGATTACAGCATTCTTAACGAGCCAGATGAGCAGAAGAAGGCTGTGCGCTTGATGTTGGCTAAGAACGTTGCTAAGATTATTAAGAATGGTATGAGTCTGCTGGGTATCGAGGTGCCTGAGCGTATGTAATAATGACAAAACTCGTCAATCCCCCTACAAATCGCCATGATACCGTACTTCCATTACCTATGGAGGTACGGGCTGACGCTTGGGCTGTGGATGCTGCCTGTTCGGGCAATCCTGGCCCGATGGAGTATCAGGCCATCGATTTGCAGACGGGATATCAGGTTTTCCACTTCGGCCCTGTGCATGGCACCAATAACATTGGCGAATTTCTGGCAATCGTGCACGCCTTGGCGCTTTGCTGGCAGAAGGGATTGCACAATAAGACCATTTATTCAGATTCATACAATGCCATCCTTTGGGTTTCTAAGGGCAAGTGCAAAACTGCGCTTGAGCGCACTCCAAAAACAGAACCATTGTTTCAGATAATAGCTCGAGCTGAGAACTGGTTGAAAACCCACCAATATCGTAATCCCATAATCAAGTGGGAAACCAAGCAGTGGGGGGAAGTTCCTGCCGATTTTGGCAGAAAATAAAATAAGATGGCGTTATTTGTTACACAAATAGGGGACTTTAATTCTTTTTAACTAATAGAACAAGTCCCTAGTCTTATTTTTTTTCTATATTTGCAACCAATTTAAGTTATAACTATAAAATTGCTATACTCAAGAGAAAATGACAGATATCATTATATCTAGTTTCCTGAGCTTGTTTGCTTTATTTGGCAAAGAAGAAAAAGTAGACGAAGTATGGGCTAAAACCATACTTGCCAATTATTTGCGTAGACATTTTGGTATCAGAAACATTGAGCACTATCTCAATTTGTACTCAGATTTGCGTGGAGTTTATGAATTGAGTGATAATCTGGATACAAATGAAACGGTTAGTGCCATTTGTTCTAATCTTCATGGAAAGATTACTCCCAAAGATAAGGCATTGCTATTGTTGCGTTTGATGGAGTTCTGCTCTGACGACGGTGTGCTGCTCCAGGCCATTGGTATGTTCAAAACCATGGCTAAGATTTTCAATATCTCCGACGAACTCTATCAGGATTTCTCTGATTTCGTGGAGAATAAGGAGAATCGCCGCGTGATGGTACATAAGCTAGAAGGTACGGATGGTGTACTTAAGACTCTCGCCTGTCCGTCATTGGGATTGCTTATCTTTACCTATAAGGGTAGCGATACTGTATTGCTCAACGATGTGCCCGTACTTCCAGGCGCATTCATGGTATGGTTGCAAAGCAGTGTAATCAAAGGAAAGAAGGGCAACCCCATCTATTTCTCTACGATAGTAGACAAATATGCAGCTCGCGATGGAAAGGCTCTCGAAAACATACATCGTATAGAGTTTTGTGGTCGTGATATCAATTTCCGATTCCCCAATAGCGATAATGGATTACACAACCTGAGTTTCACTTTGCACCATGGTGAACTGTTAGCCATCATGGGTGGTTCAGGTACAGGAAAATCTACATTGCTCTCACTCCTCAACGGAACATTAATCCCTCAGGAGGGCAGTATCACTATCAATGGTCATAGTATCTCTGAACCAAGAGTTAAGGATTTGATAGGTTATGTACCCCAGGACGATCTGCTGATAGAGGAGCTGACGGTGTATCAGAACCTTTGGTTTACAGCCAAGTTGTGTTTTGAGGGTATGAGTGACGCCGAGATTGACAGTCGTGTGATGAAGACCCTTAAGGATCTTGGCCTTGATGCAGCCAAAGACCTTAAGGTAGGCTCTGCTATCAATAAATATATCTCTGGCGGACAGCGCAAACGTTTGAATATCGCTCTGGAGCTTATCCGTGAGCCATCTGTGCTTTTCCTTGATGAGCCCACTTCTGGATTGTCATCTACAGATACTGAGAAAGTTATTAATCTGCTTAAGGAGCAGACTTATAAAGGTAAACTCATTGTGGTGAATATCCACCAGCCTTCGAGTGATGTATATAAGCTTTTCGACCGTTTGTGGCTTCTGGATAAAGGTGGTTACCCTGTCTTCGATGGTAATCCTATCGATGCGATTACTTATTTCAAGACCGCTGCAAACTACGTAGATGCCGCAACCAGTACCTGTCCGACGTGTGGAAACGTTAACCCAGAGATAGTATTGAATATTATCGATGAGAAAGCTCTTAATAGTAGTGGAGAAATATCAGACGAGCGAAAGATGACACCTCAGGAGTGGCATGAGCTTTATCTGAAGAACAGGAAGCAGCTTGACAAGGTGAATGTAAGTGCAGTGCCACCTTCAGACCAGAAGAAACCCAATGCTTTCAAGCAGTTCCTTATCTTCCTGCGCCGCAATTTCAATACAAAGATTACCAACTTGCAGTACCTCTGTATAACTCTGCTCGAGGCGCCTCTGCTTGCTGTCGTCTGCGGCTTGCTTACTCGTTTTGCTCCTCCCGAGGGTTACAGCGTAATGGAAAACAAGAACCTTGTCAGCTATTTCTTCATGTCGGTAATCGTGGCCACATTCATTGGCATGAGTGGTAGTGCCGAGGAGATCATCAAGGACCGTTCACTCCTAAAGCGTGAAAAGTTCCTCAGCCTCTCACACAGCAGTTATATATGGTCTAAGATAGTTTATATGGCAGGTGTGTCGCTGCTACAGACACTCTTGTTCATCACAATAGGTAACTATATTATGGGACTGCAAGGTCTGTTCTGGACTTGGTGGATTGTTCTTTTTGTTACATCGCTGCTCTCAAACCTTGTAGGATTGCTTCTCTCGCAATGCCTCAGTTCGGTGGTAGCAATCTACATCAGTATCCCTCTATTGCTCATTCCACAGATATTGCTTTGCGGGCTTGTGGTTAGTTTCTCAGACTTGACGCCTAAGAGCACCACGGGAAATGTACCCGTTATTGGCGATATCATACCATCTCGCTGGGCCTACGAGGCACTTGCTGTCACATCTTATACAGATAACAGCTACGAGAAGCCTTTCTTCGATATTCATAAGGAGAAGTATGAAACTCAGTTCTATAACCTAGGTTATCTCTACGAACTGCAGTCACAACTGGAGACAATGAACGATGAGGCGACACATGGCAAGGAGGTTAATCCAGACCATCTTGAGATTATTAAGACCAACCTTCCTCACCTGACACAAGTATGTGGAATGGAAGCCTATAATGGTGACTTCTCATATAACTCTCTGAAGGACTACTTAGGTAAGAGCGAAGAGATACTCTCGAAGAGGAGTAATAAAGCTACGCTGGCTGCCGATGCTAAGATGGCAAGTATGATTCGCGAACAAGGTAAGGATGCTATGCTTGACCTGAAGCGTAACAACTATAACATACGTCTGGAGGAATTTGTTATTGGTGCCGACAATGCTCGAATGCTCGACGTTGTGAATCATGTCATCGTGCCTCGCACCAGTATCATATTCCTTACTCCACAGAGCCGCATCGGTCGTGCACCATTCTACAGTAGCGAGAAGATTGTTGGCTCATGGCACATTAAGACCCTCTGGTTTAATATGTGTGTGATGTTGTTTATGTGTGTCATCGTAGCCCTGTTCCTGTTTGCTGACTGGCCAGGCAAGTTAATTAGAAAAAGTGAACAATAATAATAGTATTAATTAATAACTAAAATTTTAAGAAATGAAAAAATTATCAATTTTCGCTGTAGCATTTGCAGCAATTGCCTTCGCAGCATGCGGAGGAAACAAGAGTGCTCAGAATGTTGAGGATGCTGACTCTACCAAGAGTTTCGAACAGGAGCAGATTGAAGCAAGTATCAAGATGCATGTTGACAGTCTTGCTTCTGAGATTGGAAAGCTTAAGCAGCTCCCTGTACTTTCAGAGGATGGCAGCATTAAGTTGACTGCTGATGAGTTGAAGGTTAAGCCCGATTACCTCCTGAACCCATCTGTTGCCGACAACGCTACCACACTGGCCGAAAAGTATCGTGCACTGGCAGCTCTCCAGGTAGACAAGGCTACAGCAAAGCTTTACGAGATGCCTGTTGAGGATTTTGACAAGGCTATTACTAAGCTGGCTGCTGATATCAATGATCCTTCATTCAAGACTTTCGAGGACGGGGCTCCTGTTGCTGAGGCTACTGAGGCTCTCTACAATGCAATGAACGAGAATGGTCGTATCAACTACTTCTGGCAGTCGGCTGCTGCTTCTCTCGTTGAACAGCTCTACCTCATTAACCAGAACGCTGATAAGTTCCTTGCTGCTTTTAACGATGAGACTGCTGCTAACAGCACCTTCCGTGTAATCCTGATTCTCGACGCTCTGAACCGTCTTGCACAGTACGACCCAGACATCAAGCCTGTAGCTGATGCTCTCGCTCCTCTGGATGTACTGAACGCTACAACCGTTGCTGAGCTGAAGGATCAGCTGGCTGCTGCCAAGGATAAGATTGAGGCAGCTCGCAAGGCTCTCGTTAAGTAAGTTTTTACCTTATATATAATATACCCCCCGACACAGCTGTGCCGAGGGGTATATATTTTAGTGTTAATCCTTAACGTCTGAAAACTACAATACTGTTACTACCGAATGATTTTGAACTTACAACAACTGCGTTGGCAGGAACGATTGGTGCTCGCGTCCCGTCGGTAACTGTCAGTGTTGTGTTTGTTTCTACACGTATCTCGTCCCATAAACCTTGGATCAAGAATGTGCGCAAGGTTTCTGCACCACCTTCTACTATCAGAGATTGTATGTTCTGGGCATACAGACTGTCGATGTTCAGGGGATGTGTACGATCAATGACCAGTCGTTTAGGATCAGGACCACACCATTCACGTACGTTCAGTTGCGGATGCTCGCGCTCATCTGTGATTCGGCCTACAAGTATTGCATCTTCTTCGGCGCGGAGCTTGTGCGAGAGCATCTTAGTGAAATCAGTTGATATTTTCACTGGTTTGTGATGGTCATCGATAAAACCATTAGCCGTCTGAGCCCATTTTAATATGATATATGGGCGTTTTTCGCGATGGAATGTAAAGAAACGACGGTTAAGAGCTTTGCATTCTTCCTCTAGAACACCCACTTCAACCTCGATGCCGGCCTCGCGAATCTTCTTTATCCCGCGGCCTTGTACTTCTGCGAATTCATCGATACAACCAACGACCACGCGACGCACACCTTTCTTAATAATAAGATCTGCGCAAGGTGGAGTCTTGCCGTAATGTGAACATGGTTCAAGACTCACATATATGGTTGACTCAGGCAACAATGCCTCGTCTTCTGCTTTTACCGATGCAAAGGCGTTAACCTCGGCATGGGCCTGACCACAGCGCACATGATATCCCTCGCCGATAATACGCCCATTGTGCACTATCACCGCTCCAACCATTGGGTTGGGTTTGGCATTCTGCTGTCCGTTTTTTGCCAACTGAATGCAGCGGCGCATGAATTTTTCGTCGATATTCATATAATTATCAATTATCAATTATCAATTATCAATTATTTTACTTACCTTTGCAGTGTGAATTACGAACAACTCTACCAAAGACTCAGCAACATATATGATGCTGGCGAGGCAAAAGCCATCGTCCGTTGGGTGCTTGACGTCCGCTTTGGACTGTCAACAGCCGATATTTATTGTGGCAAAGTTACACAATTATCGCCAAACGACCAAGCAGAACTTGAAAAAATAATGCAAAGACTCGAAAAAGCAGAGCCTGTGCAGTATGTTTTGGGTGTGGCCGACTTCTGTGGCCGACAGTTTCATGTAGCTCCAGGTGTACTTATTCCAAGACCTGAAACTGCAGAATTGTGCCAATTAATCGAGCGAGATGGTGGCGGCGATATACTCGACATAGGTACAGGTAGCGGATGCATTGCCATTACATTGGCTCTTGATATCGCTGATTCAAGAGTTACTGCATGGGATATCTCTGATGATGCCCTGAAAATAGCCAAGGGAAATGCTGATAAACTGGACGCTAACGTTGTGTTTGAACATCGCGATGCACTTGCAATAGAACCTGATGCAGAGAGATGGGATGTGATAGTGAGCAATCCACCATACATCTGCAGGAAAGAAGCCGATGAAATGGAAGAAAACGTACTTCGTTACGAGCCCGATACAGCGCTGTTTGTGCCCGATGATGATCCATTGTTGTTTTATCGCCACATTATGCTTTATGCTCAGACTGCATTGAGGCTGGGTGGCCGGTTATACTTTGAGATTAATCCTATTTATGCCGGTTCTATCGTGGACAAGTTGAGCGGCTTGGGCTTTACGAATGTATCAAAGATAGACGATCAATACGGCAAAACTAGATTTATAAAAGCTTGCAAGAAATGAGTAAGGAGAAGACTGAACAAGAAGCATACCAGCAACTGGCTGCCATGTGTGCTCAGGCAGAACACTGCGAGCAGGAGATGCGCGATAAGATGAAACGTTGGGGTATAGAGCCCGATGCTCAGGATCGTGTTGTGGCTCGGCTTGTAAAGGAGCGTTATGTTGATAATGAACGATATGCCCGTGCTTTTGTCAAGGACAAGATCCGCTATAACAAATGGGGTAGGCGCAAGGTGATGCAGGCGCTGTGGATGAAGCGCATAGATGACGATATACAGCGTAGCGTGCTCGATGAAATCGATGATAAGGAGTATATTGATGTGCTCGTGCCCTTGCTTAAGCAGAAGCGAAAAACCATAAAAGCCAAAAGCGATTACGAACTTAATCAGAAGCTTGTCAGGTTTGCATTGAGTAGAGGGTTTGATTTTAGTATCATTCGTCAATGTATGGATGTTGACGATGAAATGGCCGAGTTAGATGAAGATTGTTAGCTTTTGGCATCGTGTGCTCGATGTGATATCACCGCGAATGTGTGTGATGTGCGGACGACGTTTGTCGGCTACCGAGGAGGTGATATGCAACAAGTGTAATTATCATCTTCCAAGGACTGATTTTGCCAAGGATGCATACAACAACATTATGGCTAAGCTGTTTTGGGGGCGATTACCAATAGAGCGTGCATCGGCACTGTTCTATTACGAGGCCCATTCCGAAACAGCAAGTATCATATACCAGCTTAAGTACAAAGGACATCCCGAGATTGGTTATATCATGGGACGTATGTTGGCCAAGGAGTTTATGTGTTACGATTTTTTCGATGGAATCGATGGAATTGTACCGGTGCCCCTCACAAAGGGCAGACTGAGAGACCGAGGTTATAACCAAAGCGAGGAGATAGCCAAGGGTATCAGCGAGATAACAGGCCTGCCCATCTATAATGACCTGATAAAGCGAACAGTGTTTCATGATAGTCAGACCAGGAAAAACCGATGGGAGCGTAATGATAATGTAGAGCATGTGTTTGCCGCCAACAAGCCAATTCCTGCCCGATTAAAGCATCTGTTGGTTGTTGATGATGTGGTAACAACGGGTGCCACAATCGTTGCATGTGCAAGCAAATTAACCGCATCAGCCGACATAAAGATAAGTGTTCTGTCGCTTGGCCTTACAAAAAGATAGGAAAATAATTGTTGTTTTATTTTGCATTTCCCTCAGTTATTCGTATCTTTGCACCCAAATTATAGAATAACGTTATGGAAATCAAGAATCAATTTGCTCAGAAACTGATGGAGATTCAGGCCATCAAGTTGCAGCCCAACGATCCATTTACATGGGCTTCGGGTTGGAAATCACCTATTTACACTGACAATCGCAAGACCCTTTCATTCCCCCGTCTGCGCTCGTTTGTGAAGTTGGAACTCTGTCATGCCATTCAGGAGAACTTCCCTGAGGCCGAGGCTGTGGCTGGTGTTGCTACGGGTGCAATAGCTCAGGGTGCATTGGTTGCCGAGGAGTTGGGTCTGCCTTACAGCTACGTTCGTCCAAAGCCAAAAGACCATGGCATGGGCAATCAGGTTGAAGGCGAGATTAAGAAAGGTGCCAAGGTGGTTGTAGTAGAGGATTTGATTTCTACTGGCGGCAGCAGTCTTAAGGCTGTTCAGGCACTTCGCGACTATGGTGTAGAGGTTATTGGTATGGTAGCATCGTTCACCTATGGTTTCCCTGTGGCCGAGAAGGCTTTTGCCGATGCTGGAGTTAAGCTTATCACTCTGAGCAACTACGAGGCTGTGATCGAAGAGGCAGCCAAGACAGGATATATCAAGGAGGAAGACAAGGCTGTTTTGGCCGAGTGGCGTAAGAGTCCTGATACCTGGAAGCAGAATGTTTAATGTTTAATCTTTAATGTAAGCCATGGGATTATTCGGAGGAGAAAGCAAATTTGAGAGCAGCGTGAAGCTGGTGCCTTACTCGCAGCAGGCTGTTTATAATAATATCAGCGATCTTACAAATCTTGAGAAGGTGCGCGACCGTGTGCCCGAGGATAAGGTGAAGGACTTTAGTTTTGATGCCGACACCGTGAGCATTAGTGTGGCTCCCGTAGGCGAACTGAAACTGCGCATCTGCGATCGCGAAGAGCCTAAGTGCGTAAAGTTCGAAACGGTTCAGAGTCCGGTTCCCTTCAATGTATGGGTGCAGGTACTGCCTGTAGATGAGAACTCATCAAAGATGAAGGTAACGGTGAAAGCCGAATTGAATCCATTTATCAAAAGCATGGTAGAGAAGCCCTTGCAGGAAGGCGTTGAGAAGATAGCCGATGCCCTTGCGATGGTACACTATGTTTAGTTAGGAATTTAGACTTAAGATTTGAGAGATAAGAGATGAAACTCTGGGAAAAGAATTTTGAAATCAACAAGGAGATAGAGCGCTTCACCGTTGGTCGCGACCGCGAGATGGACCTCTATCTGGCCAAGTACGATGTGCTGGGCTCTATGGCTCACATCACTATGCTCGAGAGCATCGGTCTGCTCGAGAAAGATGAGCTTACACAGCTGCTTTCAGAGCTGAAGAACATCTATCATCTGGCCGAGCGTGGCGAGTTTGTAATCGAAGACGATGTTGAGGATGTACACTCTCAGGTTGAGATGCTGCTCACCCGCAAGTTGGGCGATATGGGTAAGAAGATCCACTCAGGCCGCTCGCGTAATGACCAGGTACTTGTCGACCTTAAGCTT
>Ga0247610_10002020_pt1 | contig 24084 bp, 22 predicted proteins | sample 174DNAGHGhighgp2_FD_193483 | JGI IMG/M metagenome (GOLD analysis project Ga0247610, IMG submission 193483) | Sheep rumen microbial communities from Palmerston North, Manawatu-Wanganui, New Zealand - 1742 DNA GHGhigh gp2 | ecosystem: Host-associated > Mammals > Digestive system > Stomach > Rumen...
CTCGCCCTTGCGCTGGTAGCCGGCGCACTGGCATTCACTTCTTGTGACAAGAAAGACGGTAACAACCCTGAATTGACCGGCACAGTGTATCATTACGATGCTACCCTGACGCTGAACGATATGGCTGCTACACAGTATAGTTTCCAACTCTATTTCACGGTGAACGACAATAACGAAGTAGCCATGAGATGGGAGAACGTCAAATACGAAGGTAAGACCTTTGACCTGTACTATACCGGCAAATGCAAAAAACTGGAAGACGAAGTGTATGAAATGCAGGTGGAAGACAAGTTCAACTTAAAAGACGGCACTCCCTTCGACGGCTTTGGTATCGTTAGGGCAAGTTTTGAGTTCGGCGATAAGGTGACGTGGTTCTCCCGCGATGCGCATCTCATTTATGACAACGGTGAGAATATTATGGCATGGATTGACGGCAAAATCGTCAAAGACGAAGATCCGGAAGATAAGGATACTAAAGTGCTCAATGCTGTCGGCGAACTGCGTGGCGTGATGTTTGATGTGTATAACACACAGCAAGAGGCAGTAATCACGCTGCACCCCACTAAAAATACAGTGGATGTAAAGTTCGTACAGGCACGCATCGCTTCCGAAGAGGAGAACCCGCAGGATATCTATATCTACAACATGCCGCTAAACCAAGGCGAGTCACACATTAAACTCCTGCTGGCAGACGGCTCGGCTTATGCGCCGTTCCCCAAATCCTATGCGTACGCTATGATGAATGAAGAGCAGACCATGTTCAACATACATTTCGGCAACGACGACGAGCAAGACACCAAAGTCTATCTCGTCTTCAACGCCACGCTCAGCAAGTGATTTAACAACAAACAATCTCATTTTCCGCTGCACTCCTTCGGGGGTGCAGTTTTTTTTTGTCAATTATTTGCATAATTCAAAAAAAAGCAGTACCTTTGCAGCTGATTTTGAAAAATTATCCTATTTAGGATTATCCTATTTAGGAGAAAAATATCAAAATCATACGTAATATACTAATTATCACATAATTATGAACAACCCATTTGTTACAAAAGGATACGCCGGTGCCGAGTATTTCTGCGATCGGGTACAAGAAACGCAACAGTTGGTCGAACTGACAACCAACGGAAATAATATCGCACTTATATCCCCAAGACGTGTCGGAAAAACAGATCTGATACGTCATTACTTGTCACAGCCTCAGATAAAAGACAACTACTATACCTTTTATATTGACATCTACGCAACTACTTCCATTCGCGATTTTGTCAATGCTTTCGGGCGGGCTATACTGGAAGAACTTAAGCCGAAAGGAAAAGTCGTTTGGGAAGGTTTCTTGTCCGTCTTGCGTTCCCTCAAGAGTAATGTCTCATACGACATCAACAATTTTCCTACTTGGAGTGTGGGGCTTGGCGATATAGAGCATCCTCAAACAACGCTTGACGAGATTTTTTACTACCTCTCTCATGCCGATAAACCATGTATTGTAGCCATAGATGAGTTTCAGCAAATAGTGGATTACACGGACGCACCCGGGATTGAAGCTACACTACGCACATATATTCAAAAATGCATAAATGCCACATTTATCTTTGCTGGTTCTAAAAGACATTTGATGGGCGAAATATTTACCTCAGCTTCAAGACCTTTTTATCAATCGGTAATAATCATGAATCTGGCACCTATCTCTTTGGATAAATACATCGAATTTGCGCAAAGACAATTCGCTCATTACGGCAAACAGATAGAAGCAGAAGCCGTTGAAGAAACCTATCGTCGCTTCGAAGGCATCACCTCTTGCAACCAACGAGTCTTGAATGTATTATTCCTGAATACTCCGCAAGGTCAGCTTTGTTCCCGCGAAATGGTGGATAATGCCGTTGATTACATTTTGGGATTGCTACATGAAACGTACGCTGATTTATTGGAGAAACTGCCCAACAAACAAAGAGAAGTTTTCATCGCCATTGCTCGTGAAGGAAAAGCCAAATCCATCACTGGAAAAGCCTTCATAAAAAAATACCATCTGCAAACAGTCAGCGTTGTCAATGCGGCTGTTCGTGGATTATTAGACAAAGATTTGATTACGGAAGATAAAGGAACATATTCCATTTACGACCCGTTTTTTACCCTTTGGATTCAACAAAACGCCGCGTAACCGCACTTTCGTACGATTTTCCTGTCTTCATTCCCCCGCCATGCCTCACCGCGTGGCGGTTTCTTTTTGTCTTCAAATCGCGTGAAAGAACTAACGGTATTATGTCGGACTCTTATCGGTATTATATCGGAGTGTCTTGTCGTGATTGTGAAATAGCTTGAATGCCTCAAAAGGCACGTACAAATACTATATTATATATAAATATATAATATATATCATATAGTTCTTTTTTTATTTGCACATGTCATTTTTTTTTTGTACCTTTGCACCCGATTTCAATGAAACGCTATCAGCCGTCAGCCATCAGCCATCAGATTTCTGAATGCTGAATGCTGAATACTGAAAGCCCAAAAATACATATATGGAAAAGAATTTTGTAGAAGAGCTGAAATGGAGAGGCATGCTCCAGGATATCATGCCGGGCACGGAGGAACAGTTGATGAAAGAAGTGACTACCGCCTACGTAGGTATCGACCCCACAGCGGACAGTCTGCACATCGGCCACCTCTGCGGCATCATGATGCTGCGTCACTTGCAGGCCTGCGGCCACAAACCCATCGCCCTTATCGGCGGTGCTACCGGCATGATCGGAGACCCATCCGGCAAATCCGCCGAACGAAACCTCCTCACCGAGGAGATCCTCAGACATAACGTAGCCTGCATTCGTGAGCAACTCGAGCATTTCCTCGATTTTAACTCCGACGCACCCAACGCCGCGGAACTGGTCAATAACTACGATTGGATGAAGGACTACACCTTCATTAATTTCACACGCGACATAGGCAAACTCATCACCGTCAATTATATGATGGCGAAAGACTCCGTCAAAAAACGCTTCAACGGCGAGTTCTCGCAAGGAATGTCCTTCACCGAGTTCACTTACCAGCTCCTCCAAGGCTACGATTTCGTCTATCTCAACGAGCATAAAAACTGCCTCATGCAAATGGGCGGTTCCGACCAGTGGGGCAATATCACCACCGGTATCGAACTCATGCGCAAGATGAACGGCAAGACCGCTTTCGCTCTCACCTGCCCACTCATCACCAAAGCCGATGGTGGCAAGTTCGGCAAAACCGAGTCCGGCAACGTATGGCTCAGCCGCAAATACACCTCGCCTTATAAGTTCTTCCAATTCTGGATGAACGTCTCTGACGAGGATGCCAAACGCTATATCAAGATCTTCACGTCCCTCACCCGCGAAGAGATCGAAGCCCTTATCGCCGAGCACGAACAAGCCCCGCATCTCCGCGTACTCCAGAAACGCCTTGCCAAAGAAGTAACCTGCATGGTTCACTCCGAGGAGGACTACAACAAAGCCATCGAGGCAACCAACATCCTTTTCGGCAACACAACCCACGAAACGCTCTCCGCACTCTCCGAGGAACGCTTCATGGAGATCTTCGGCGAGAACGTGGAGTCCTACGAGATCCCCCTGGCGGACATCAAAGCCGGTATCGGACCGCTTGACCTCCTCGCTGAGCGCACGAATATCTTCCCCTCCAAAGGCGAAGCGCGGAAGATGATCCAGCAGAACGGTCTCTCTCTTAACAAAGAGAAACTCACCGACCCTGCCACCCCGCTTACCGACGCTAATTTGCTCAACGGGAAGTACCTCCTCTTCCAGAAAGGCAAGAAAAACTATTATCTCGTTGTGGCAAGATAATAGTTAATCGTGCCCTTGTGGCTAAGACGAATTACTACTTAGTAATTGCAAAATGACAAAAAAACTAACCGGTATTAGTAAGGCGATGCTTAGTCAATATGCATGTGGTACACGTCGTCCCAAACCGGCACAACGCGAACGTATTGTTGGTGGCATTCATCAGATAGGACAATCCTGCTTGCAAATCAGTGTTCAATAATAGCTATTAATTGTTAAATAACCGATTTTCGGTAAAAAAACAAAAAAAATAAAAAAAATGGCATACTTTCTTGCGTATGTCATTTTTTTTGTGTAATTTTGCAGCGTATTTTTCACGCACTGCGTGGGTTATTGATTTTTTGGGTCCACGTCGTGGGAAGTGTCCTTATTAGTGCGGAGGGTACAAGGACATAATAAATAGCGTCTTAACGCGCTTTGTTTTGACTTACAGAAATCTGGTAAATTTCACACAAGAGTTACAAAACATTGCGACACTAAGATGCCTATGGTATGTGTATTATACGTGTGCGCGCGTAGGCGCGTACCTATCTATATAATATAATATACGTACGGCGTGGGCTCGGTGTTGCTGTTTGTAACGAAAGGCAATACCAGAGCCTCTGTAAGTGGAACAGCAAGATTGCAGTCCCGCTTTTTTTATAGTATATATAAAAGCGGAACACAATCACAGTGACCGCTTTTTTGTTTGTCCTCTTGACTTAGAGGTTGGCATGGATGCGGATCCTTCGTTTTTTCGTATCTTTTATTTCGCCTCCGCATCTATGCCGACACTTTTATAGAAAAAAACGATTGATATGATCTATTTTATAAGTGACGCACATTTGGGGAAACCATCCATTACGAATGCTAAGGAGCACCAAAACAAACTCATCGCGCTTCTGGAGCAAATGAGCAAAGATGCAACAGCTATATACATGCTTGGCGATATGTTTGACTTTTGGATGGAGTATGTTGTCCACGACTCAAGCAAACGACGTTTTAGTCCGTTCTTCAAAACGCTGAAGAAACTAACTAAACAAGGAATAAAGATCCATTATTTTGTGGGCGATCACGACCAATGGGCTTCTGAGGGGATGGAAAAACTGACTGGGGCTGAGATACATTTTTATCCCTGTTCAATCACCCGGTATGGAAAGACAATCTTCATGGCGTACGGAACCGGCTTATATCCATACGATTGGAATCGCTCCTTTACGAAAGCAAAACAAAAGAGAATAAGACAAGACATCCGCAGAAAGGACACGTTGAACAACTCAACTTGGAGTTTCCTCTTTTGTTTTCTTCCTCCGGCATGGGGAAACGCAATCGGGTACAGATGGGCGAAGAAACAGAAGAACATAGAAGACAAAGACGACTTGATTGATTATGCGAAGGATGAAGAAAGTCATGGCAACCACCGCGATTATTATATCTTCGGTCATACGCACCTGGCTACGGATATCCCGATTACAGACAACAGCCGTGTGATTCTTCTGGGCGATTGTTTTGAGCAATGGACGTACGCCCAATTAGACGAAAAAGGCCATTTGGAGCTCAAGAACTACAATGTATAATTAACCGAGCCGGAGGTTATAAAAAGCCGGCAAATGGACATTGACATATTGGATTACCGTTATTTTTAGTCAAAAAAGACAAAAAATGATTCGAAAAAGCTCTTTTCTCTTGCACATGTCAGGAAAAAGCTGTATCTTTGCAGCAAATTTTAATCGAGTGCTGTATGCACGAGAAAAATTTATTGCTTAGCAAATTTTGATGCAAAGGAGGTTATTATGACAGCTTTACAACTAAATGCAGACATCTATCGTAGTCTGGGAATCATCGCCGAAGACGAGACCATGCTCCAAAGGGCAGCCAAGTATCTTCGCAAGATAGCGAAGCAACTCACCGATGATCCTACGTGTATGACGAAGGAGGAATATTTCGCTATGCTGGATCGTTCGGAAGCCCAGTATGCACGTGGGGAATACACCACACTCCTACCGGGTGAGTCGGTTACGGATATGTTAAGGAGAAGTGGCTATGATCTTTAAGATTGATTTCACTGAAGAGGCGAAGGCCGGTCTTTACAAACTGGCAAAGGATGAGCCTAAATCATACTTAAAAGCTCTTCGTTTCATAGACGAGCTCAAGGAGCATCCCAAGACAGGAACAGGTCATCCTGAGCCTCTCAAAGGCAAACCGGAAGGACGCTGGAGTCGTGAAATCACAAAGAAACATAGACTTGTTTATCGTATCTATGAAACTGAAGTGATTGTTCTTGTCTTGGCTGCCTATGGCCATTACGAAGATAAGTAACACATAACACCTCACACATAATACATTAAACATTACAAAGCGGTAATCCAATTAAAGCGGATTGCTGCTTTTTTGTGCGTGTCTTTGACTATCAATACCGACGGTCAAACGACAGTCAAACGACGGTCAACCGACAGTCAAAGCCAACGTCACTACTCGGTAAGTTGCCAGACAGGCACCGAAATGAAACAAAACAAAACCAATTTATAATTAACGAGGGGCAACCCTCAAGTATTAACTTAAAACAAAAAACAAAATGAGAAAATTTTTCTTAATTCCGCTCATGACGCTTTGTACATGCGTTATGGCGTGGGCTACAAACGTTGCGACTCTTTCTGAGTTACAAGCTGCCCTTGCTGCCGGTGGTGACATCACACTGACCGACAACATTACAACGTCCGAAGTTCTGACCATAGGACACGCAACAACGATTGATGGTCAAGGCTTCTACATCAAAGGTACAGCTGCACACGTAATGAGCGTTACAGCTTCCGAGCAAGTTGTTCTCAAGAACATGACTGTCTATGCTGCAAGAAAAGCAGACAACACAGGTGCCATTCTTCTTGGAGCTAATAATATCAACTTGCTTATTGATAATGTAAGGATCAATTCAACTTGTCGTGGTATAAACCAAACAACAGTTGGTCTTTCCGGTATGAATGTCACCATTAAGAATTCTATTTTATCCTTGGTATGGGGTAGTGGTTTAGAAGATGATGGAACGGCAAATTCTATCAATTATGATCAAGAGACGTATTATGCGTATTCTAATTACTCACGTGGTATAAATGTTTACGCGCAAAACTCAACTTTTACAATTGAAAATTCGACCATTCAGGGTTTCTTCTACAATGTTAATGTTCCAGGTCAGAATACGCAAGGTATGAATTTTGTAGCTTCTAATTGTGCTTTCAAGGGTCGTGCTGCTATGAACGTGTGGGGAACAAACGGCACTTACACATATAATGATTGCGCAGTAAGAGGTATAAACAACTTTAGTGGTTCTCAAGAATTTTTTGCTTGTTTCGTTTTCAATAATAATGGTAGCATTTGTGCTAATAATAGTTTGACGATTAATGGTGGAACCGTTGTTTCAACTTGGTTTAATGACAATGGAGCCGCTAACCCGAAGGCTTCGCAATTCTTCTTGGCATCTCGAGGAAAAGATAATACTATTGTAGTAAATAATGCACAATATTCTTGCCCTAAAAACTATGGTAATGAAAAAGGTGGTGTCGTTGAATACGTATATGGAAATGGCCAAAATACCATTACCATCAACGATGGTATTTATGACTGTCCTGAACTCATTCACCAATTGAATAATACTAATCAGCAATTATTTATCAATGGAGGAACATATGTTCTTAATCAAATATCTGCAGAGATAGCAACGTATCCTGTTATTTTGTATAATGATACAGAGATTAAAGGAGGTACGTTCAATTTGGATATGAGTCAAGTGTATAATTATATATACTTAGATGAGCTTGAAGAAGAGCAAACTCTTCCTATGTCTCTCATCGCTGAAGGCTACAAGCAAGTAACCAATGCTAATGGTACCTATTCTATCATTCCGGAGACTACTGAAGAGAAAGTGGTTGCTGATGGTGTAAATGATGTAAACTGGAATACCGCAGCAGACTGGGCTACTACTTCACAGGAGGCTACCGTTGTTCCTGATGAGAGCACAAGTGTAACTATTGGTAATGGAACAGAAGATGTTAGCGTAGTAGTTGCTAATGATGGTGCAGCTGACGTTTATCGCGTTGACTTGAACGACAAAGTTACGCTTACCGTGCAAGATGGTGGTGTCCTGACTGTAGGTGACGGTGGTATCGTAGCACACGAGAATGCAGAAGTAGTTGTTGAGGAAGGTGGTTCGCTGGTTCTCAACGGTTTGATCCAAGGTACCGAGAATATCGTAATTGAGGCTTCTGAGGAGAATTCGGGAGTTGTGCTGATTAACCCGAATGTAAACACTTATGGTGACGAGCACCCTGTTGGTACATTCCGCTTCACTTCGAAGTCGTATAAGAATGGCTCCAAGGTTGTTCACCAGCGTTTCGGTATGCCGACTTATAACACCGGTATTGATGTTAAATATGTAACCACTTCTTCTGCTAAGACCTATATCACGAACTGGGATTATGAAGCTGATGATTGGAAACATTCCGGTGATGTAGTTGAATGGACAGAAATTCCTTCAAGTGGTTCACTGCCTCTTGTTACAGTTGGTCCGTTCGCTTGCTACGACCTCATTTCCAATAACGCTAAGGGCGACGAGATTACGTATGAGTTCACTGGTGCCTTGATGGGTAACGCTGACGGCGAGATGAAATTCAACCGCGGCTTCAACCCATACGCTAACTCGTACACCGCTCCGATTGACATCGAGTCCTTCTTGAATCGTATCGCAAATGAATATGTTGGAACAGATATTAAACCGACTATCTATCTGTATAAGTCTCAGGCAAATGACAACTATACTTGGGCTTCTATCGGTTTGGATGAGTTCGAGTTTGGTGATGCAGAATTTACAGAAGTAGCTCCGATGCAGGCATTCATGTTGTACCTTGGTAGCAGCACTCCGCAAACGGCTTCTATTGATTATGAAGGAAACGTATATGATCCGTTTATCGCTAAACTGAGCAGTAGTCCTTCTGGTGCTCCTGCACGTCGAGTTGCGACTAAGAAGAACTATCTGTCTATGACTATTACGGACGCAGAAGGCGTTGAGTACGACCGCGTTAAATTCATTGAGGATGACCGTTTCAGCAGCGCATTTGATAATGGTTATGATGCAGTTAAGTTCATGAAAGAGGATGTAGCTATTTATGCAACAGCTGATGAGGCTCAGGCTACCGTAGCAAGCGACTATGTAGAGGGAATGAATATCGGCGTTAAGGTTGCTAAATCGGGTGTTTACACGCTGACCGTTAAATACAATGGTTTGGATTACGCTCTGATTGATACAGAGAACAACACCATCATCGAGTTGGAGAACGGTAAAACTTATAACTTCTTTGCTGAAGCAGGTCAGAACGATGCTCGCTTCCAAGTAATCAAAGTAAATAAAGTTCCGACCGCTATTGATGAGGTTGAGGACAGCCAAGTAATGAGCACGAAGTTCATGAAAGATGGTGTTCTTTATATCATTAAGAATGGCGCTGTTTACAATGCGCAAGGTCAAATTGTTAAGTAATAGAATATGAAGAAAGCATATCAAGATCCTATTATTGACGTAACAGAGATTTGCGCAATGGGTTTTTTGATGGCGAGTGAAGATAAAGCCGGGGGAGATCCGCCTGATCTCCCCGGCGACTTCGCTCCTCGCCGGAGAACACAACCATTCTAAACAACAAAATAGATTGTTAAACACCAAAAGGAATAAAAACAATGAAAAAAGTATTTTTATCATCCATCGTATTGATGTTTGCGGCTCTTGTTTCTGCTGCAACCTATACATGGGAAAATGTCGTTACACTAAAACTGACAGATGGTAATAGCGACACATACACATCTCGCTTTGGAGAGGCTCCTGAGTTGACCGACGAGGCATCTTGGGGTGCTGCTGTAGCCAATTTGGAAGGTGCTACCGTTCGTGCTTACACCGTTTTGAATGGCGTAAATTACGAGAAGCTGTATCTGCAAGACATGACGAATACTGCCTTAGTGGTTAAGACCTATGAATCAACCTCTCTTTCTTTTGAGTTGAAAGCCAACTATGGTATTGTTACTCTATTCGATAAATTAACCGGAGCGACCAAAACTGTTGATAAAGCAGGTGTTGCCGGTCTTGAAACGGACACTTACAATTGTACTGTAGAGACTAATGCTACCATCGAGAATCGTTTTATCCTCTTCTACAATGCTCCGACAGTAAAATTGTACAATGAGTGGGATGACAACTGGGCTACACCGCTGAACTTTACCAACAACAATAACGGTACGTTCTCGGCTACCAAGACTTTCACCGGTAATGGTTATTGCCCCTTCAAAATCGTTGAGAACGGCAACTGGCTCGGCAACGGTGACGCTTTCAAACGTGACTACACCTCTGCTACCGGCATTAATAACGATGGAGCAAACATGACCCTTTGGGTAGATGTTCCGGGTGACTACACGTTTACATGGGACTTCATGACTAACTCCCTCTCGATCACTATGCCGACTTTGCCGACTGTTCAGTTGAAAGGAGCAGATACTTTCTGGGGTCAGTCCGATGATTTCATTGTCGCAGCTGATGGTTTGACCGCTTCGGTAACTAAACATTTTGGTGCAACTGATTTCTATACGTTTAAAGTACTTGTTGGCGCAGACGATTGGCGTAGCTATGGTTACGATCCCGCATTTACTCGTTCTCACACAGAGCAAGCTTGGATTGGTAATGAAGCTAATCACATGCTTATCAATGCAGATCAGGATGGCGACTACACCTTCACTTGGACTTTCGTTGAGAACAAATTGACTATCACTTTCCCGGCTGCTTCGGTTCCGACATGTACTACCGTTCGTACGGGTATGAACATCGGTCAATACTACACCCTCTGCCTCCCGAAAGCGGTTACAGCTGCTAATGGTGCTTCGTTCTGGAACATGAGCAATCGTGGTGAGGGCGTTGCTTACCTTGTGGAAGCTGAACTTCCTTTGGTTGCAGGCCGTCCGTACATCATCCAAGCTGAAGATGCAGAACTCTGCGTAGAGTATAGCGGTGACGAAGTTGCTGCCGGTGCTTTTGGTGCACTCCATGGTACACTCGCACCGATGAATCAAGCAGCTCTGGATGCAGCCGGTTCGGATATCTATCTGCTGAAGGACAACGAGCTTCGTTTTGTAAGCGGTCAAAGCAACAACAACTTACCTGCAAACCGCGCATACATTAAATATAACGAATTGGTAGTTTCGACTCCGAGTCCTGCTCCGGGTCGTCGCGTACGCGCTATCCCGATGCAAGGTCAAGGTGCTACCGGTGTTGAGAACCTGAACGCTTCTGAGGCTCCGGTTAAGACCGTGATCGACGGTACGATGTATATCATCCGCGGTGAGCATATGTTTGACGCTACCGGTCGTATGGTAAAGTAAGTTGAATGTTTAATGTATAATGAATAAAATTATGAAAAAGATGTATATTCAACCGAATGTAGAGGCTGCTGAAGTACAGGCAACTTCTTTGATGCAGTCTGCAAGTCCTGCCGGATCTGGTATCAATATCAGCAATACTCCTGGTGATGATATTACCGGCGACTAAACAAATCCAATAATTTGACTAAAACTCACGCAATGTGAGGTAATAGAAAAAGTTTTTTCCGGGCGTGCTTCTTTGTGAAAAGAGGCACGCCTTTTGATAAAATATGGTCCAAAAACAAAAAAATGCACCTAAAAATGCAAATTTATTGCAAAATATTTGCACATGTCAAAAAAAAGCAGTACCTTTGCACCCGCTTTTGGAGAAAGGCTATCAGCCATCAGCCGTCAGCTATCAGCCGTCAGCCATCAGCTATCAGCCATCAGCTATCAGCCGCATGGAATCTGAATACTGAATGCTGAATACTGAATGCTAAAATCTGAATGCTGAAAGCTGAATTCTGAAAGCTTAATGGTGTCCACTCGTATATCGGTATTACACCGGATTTTGGTTCCGAGAAGCGAGGTTCGACTCCTCGGTGGACAACAAAGGCTGCTTCGGCAGCCTTAATCGTCGAAGAAAGAACAACGATTAAGATTCGGCAGCCTTAATCGTCGAAGAAAGAACAACGATTAAGCTTCGGCAGCCTTATTAGCAATCAGCCAGGTCAGACCTGCGTCAGAAAGAAAAAATCTGAATGCTGAATGCTGAATGCTGAATGCTGAAAGCCAAAGTGTATGGGATACACGGTATTAAGTAACACTAACAATTAAAATTGGCTATCAGCCGTCAGCCAGGTCAGACCTGCGTCAGAAAGAAAAAGTCTGAATGCTGAAAGCTGAATGCTGAAAGCCCCAAAACATTATGAAAGAATTCGCATTAGTAGGTACTCCGCGTAGCGAGTACGGAAAGAAAGCTGCTAAAGCTTTCCGCGCAGAGGAACTCATTCCTTGCAACATTTACGGTTGTGGCATCAACGCTACTTTCACGGTAGCAGCTGCTGACGTTCGTAAACTCATCTACAGTCCGGACACACAAATCGTTGACCTGACTGTTGGTGACACCAAAACCAAAGCCATCGTTAAGGAACTTCAGTTCCACCCGATTGATGGCAAGACCCTGCACATCGATTTCCTCGCTATCGACGAGAAGAAACCGGTAGTCGTTGAGATTCCTATCCAACTCAATGGTCTGGCAGAAGGTGTTAAAGCCGGTGGTAAGTTGGTTCAGAACATGCGCAAACTCAAAACCAAAGGTATCTACACCGCATTCCCTGATCGCATCAACATCGACGTTACCGAGCTCGCTATGGGTAAGAAGATCGCCGTTGCTGACGTTAAGATCGAAGGCCTGTGCTTCGTGAACCCCGCTGACGCTTGCGTTGCTGAGGTGAAAGCTACTCGTCAGAGCAAGCAGGCTTAATGATAAGGGCGGGCGTTAAGCTCGCCCTTTTTGTTTATAAGTTTAGAGGTTGATGGTTTATGGGGGGTTAAACAAGTTAACCGGTTTAAACCCTTTAAACCACCTATAAACTTATTAACTCATCAACAAATTTTGTTTATAAGTATAGAGGTTGATGGTTTATGGGTGGTTAAACATGTTAACCGGTTTAAACCCTTTAAACCACCTATAAACTTATTAACTCATCAACAAATTTTGTTTATAAGTTTAGAGGTTGATGGTTTATGGGTGGTTAAACAAGTTAACCGGTTTAAACCGTTTAAACCACCTATAAACTTATTAACTCATCAACAAATTTTGTTTATAAGTTTAGAGGTTGATGGTTTATGGGTGGTTAAACAAGTTAACCGGTTTAAACCCTTTAAACCACCTATAAACTTATTAACTCATCAACAAATAAACTAAGTATGAAATACTTAATTGTCGGCCTTGGAAATATCGGAGACGAGTACGCAGGTACGCGTCATAACATCGGTTTTATGATGATCGATGCTTTTGCTGCGTCAGTGAATGCCCGGTGGGAAGACAAACGCTATGGTTTTGTAGCCAAATGCCGCGTCAAAAACGCCGAAATGGTTCTTCTCAAGCCCTCTACCTATATGAACCTCTCCGGCAATGCCGTCCGCTACTGGCTCCAACAAGAGAAAATCCCGGTGGAGAATATGCTCGTGCTGGTCGATGACCTCAACCTGCCTTTTGGTACCATCCGAATCCGCAAACAAGGTTCGAACGGCGGACATAACGGACTCGGCAATATACAATCTGTATTAGGAACGGACGCGTACGCGCGGGTACGGTTCGGTATCGGCAATGAGTTCACACGAGGCACGCAAATCAACTTCGTCCTCGGCGAATGGACGGACGAAGAGAAAAAACAGATCGACGAGCGTCTCAAAGTAACCTCCCAGATCATTCCGAGTTTCTGTCTGGCGGGGATAGACAGGACTATGAATCAGTTTAATAGCCGTCAGCCGTCAGCCATCAGCCATCAGAATTAATATGCAAGACTACCATCATTTAGCTATGTGGCAACGTAGCCACCAGCTTACATTGGATATATATAGAATAACCCGTGAGCAATTTCCTAAAGAAGAACTATTTGGGCAAACTAATCAAATCCGAAGAGCGGCTGCTTCCATTCCTACCAATATAGCTGAAGGATGCGGTAGAAACTCACGAGCAGAATTGGCTCAGTTCCTAAATATTGCCGCAGGATCTGCTTCTGAAGTGGAATATGAAATCCTTTTGGCTAAAGATACCGGTTTTATAACTACGGAGCAGTTTCATTCGCTATCAAAAGAAATCTGCGAAATTCGTAGTATGATAAAAAAATACATGTCTCAGCTTCGCGAAAAAATCTGAATGCTGAATGCTAAAATCTGAATGCTGACGGCTGAATGCTGAATGCTAAAATCTGAATGCTGACGGCTGAATGCTGAAAGCCTAAAAAATATGGAAGTACGAGTCGATAAATACTTATGGGCGATGAGGGTGTACAAGACACGCTCTATTGCAGCAGACGCATGTAAGAATGGACGAATCACGATGAACGGTGTGCAACTCAAACCCAGCCGCACGTTTAAGATCGGCGATAAATTCTCCGTTCGCAAGGGTCCGATCACATATACTTATAAAGTGCTCCAACTAACAGAGAACCGACTCGGTGCCAAACTTGTGCCGGAATACTTGCATGATTGCACCGATCCGAAACAACTGGAACTTCTCGAACTCGCACGTATGGCGGGCAACGGGCAACGCGACAGAGGTCTTGGTCGTCCCACCAAGAAAGACCGCCGGGATATCGAGGTCTTCATGTCCGACAACTACCTCGACGAAATAGATTTTGACGACGATGAAGAATAACGAAATAACTGAATAACGAAATAACGTCATTACGTCATTACGTAATACCGATCCATCATGAAATCTAAAAAAGACAATATCGCCGAATACATCCTCTACCTCTGGCAAATGGAGGACTACCTCCGTGCCTTCCCGCAGAACGCTGACGCAACTCCCGAACTGCACGAACTGAACGAAATGATGCACCGCGAGGGCATTATGGAAAGCGGACACCTGGCACTCGCCAACAATGCCCTTGCCGAACTCATTGACCTGCATTCTTCGCTCCTCAACGAAGACGCCATGTACCGTGCAGCCATCATTCGCCTGACTCCACAACTCAACCTGCTCAAAGCCAAAACCGATCGCCCGACGATGTCGGACATCGAAGCATGTTTCATTCTCCTCTACCAGATCATGCTCCTTCATTTGCAAAAAAAGCCAATCAGCCCCGAAACCACTGCCGTCCAACAACAAGCGACACAACTGTTGCAGTTTTTAAGCAGAACTTATAAAAATCTGAATACTGAAATAATCGTTTGAACGAACGTGAAATAAGAATGCTGATAGCTGATCGCTATAAAAACATCCTCTCTTGGTTTGAGACCAATATGCCCGTTGCAGAGAGCGAACTGAACTACCGGAACCCTTATGAATTGCTGGTAGCGGTGATGTTGTCCGCACAATGCACCGACAAGCGGGTGAATATGGTCACACCGGCTCTCTTTGCAGCCTATCCTTCTCCCGAATCATTAGCGCAAGCGTCCTCCGATGAGGTCTTCGAATACATCCAATCAGTCAGTTATCCCCGCTCCAAAGCCGAGCACCTCGTACAAATGGCACAACGCTTGGTCTCTGCCTATAACGGCATCGTGCCCGATAACATCGATGACCTGCAAACACTGCAAGGGGTCGGACGCAAGACCGCAAATGTCGTTTGTGCAGTCATCTGGAACCAACCAACCATGGCGGTGGATACGCATATATTCCGCGTTTCCGAGCGTCTCGGGCTGACCACCAACAGCAAGAACCCGCTCCAAACAGAACGCCAATTGGTTCGCTACATCCCTGCCGACATCATTCCCAAAGCCCACCACTGGCTCCTTCTACACGGTCGGTACATCTGCCAAGCCCGCAAACCTAAATGCGAACAATGCGGAATTAGTGAATTTTGCCGCTATTACAAAAAAAAATGACATATTCCTTGCGTATGTCATTTTTTTTGTGTAATTTTGCACTCGATATTACATTGTTACGTCAATACGTAATTACGTCATTACGATAATTAAAAACTTATATATTATGGCAGAGAAACAAGCACCCAATGCAGACAAACTGAAAGCGCTGCAGGCTGCGATGGCTAAGATCGACAAAGAGTTCGGCAAAGGAGCCATCATGAAATTAGGCGACGAGAATATTGAGAACGTACCGGTTATCTCAACCGGAAGTTTAGGTTTGAATTACGCATTAGGCGTCGGCGGTTATCCTCGCGGACGTATTATCGAGATCTACGGTCCCGAGTCATCCGGTAAGACCACTCTGGCCATCCATGCGATGGCGGAAGTACAGAAAACCGGCGGAATTGCCGCTATCATCGATGCCGAGCATGCTTTCGACCGTTTTTATGCGGAAAAACTCGGTGTCAACATTGCCGAACTGCTGATCGCTCAGCCGGACAGCGGTGAGCAGGCATTGGAGATTGCGGATGAACTGATTCGTTCGGCTGCTGTGGATCTGATCGTCATCGACTCCGTCGCAGCGCTGACTCCGAAAGCAGAGATCACAGGTGATATGGGCGATAACAAAGTGGGTCTGCAGGCACGTTTGATGTCGCAAGCACTACGAAAAATGACCGCTTCGGTCAACAAAACCGGCACGACTGTCATCTTCATCAACCAGCTGCGCGAGAAGATCGGCGTCATGTTCGGCAACCCGGAGACCACAACCGGAGGTAACGCCTTGAAATTCTACGCCTCCGTTCGTCTGGATATCCGTCGTACAGGTCAGATCAAAGACGGCGAGCAGGTCAAAGGAAACCAAGTACGCGTCAAAGTGGTGAAAAACAAAGTAGCTCCTCCTTTCAAGAAAGCCGAGTTTGACCTCATGTTCAATGAAGGTATCTCACGTATCGGTGAGATTCTTGATTTTGCCGTCGCTACCGAGGTTATCAAGAAGAGCGGTTCGTTCTTCTCGTACGGCGACACCAAACTGGGTCAAGGACGCGACAAAGTGAAAGATGTGCTTGCCGAAAACCCGGATTTGTGCGAAGAACTGGAGACCAAGATCACAGAGAAAGTGAAAGAAATAGGCTTGGAAACTGTGCTGAATAAAATGAGCAAGTAACTCTCGTGGATTCGAAGCAGTATATATTATCTCCGCTTGAGGCGTATATGGCGGCTCAGAAATGGCGGGTGGTCAAGCGAAGTGTAGATGCACGTCAGCGCGAGCTGAAGGTGCATCTTACTATTCTTACGGATGATCAAGGGAAGCCCATTGCAAAAGATGCTGCCATCCCACTTTACGAGCCACCGGTATTTAAGGACGTTCATAACGCTTCACGTTCCGCCATCATCATCGGTGCCGGTCCGGCTGGACTCTTTGCTGCGCTGACGCTCATTGAGCATGGCATCAAGCCGATCATCTACGAGCGGGGAAAGGAAGTCAGCGAACGTAAGAAAGACATCGCGCTCCTCAATCGGAACGAAGGTCTAAACCCGGAGTCGAATTACTGTTTCGGCGAAGGAGGAGCCGGCACATTCTCGGACGGCAAACTCTTCTCCCGCTCCAAGAAACGCGGCAATATGCAACGCGTCATGGAGCTCTTCCATTTCTTCGGAGCTCACGACACCGTCCTATACGAAGCACACGCACATATCGGTTCCGACAAACTACCCTCTATCATCAAAAACATCCGCGAGTGCATCCTCTCACACGGCGGGGAGATACACTTTGAGACTTGCGTGACAAGCCTCAAAGAAGTCGAAAGTCGAAAGACCGCTACGCTCAAAGACAAAAGCCATTTTCAGACTCCTATTATCTTAGCGATCGGGCATTCGGCGCATGACACATATCGGATGTTAGCCGCCGAAGGCGTCGCCCTTGAGACCAAAGGTTTCGCCATGGGCGTCCGTGCCGAACATCCGCAATCCCTCATCAATAGGTTGATGTACCATCTGAAGCCGTCAGCCATCAGCAATCAGCAGTCAGTTATCGACTTCGTCGGGAATGCGAGTTATTCGATGGTGACCCAGGTGGACGGACGCGGTGTCTATTCCTTCTGTATGTGTCCGGGCGGACACATCGTCCCGGCGGGTAGCACACCCGACACCTGTGTTGTCAACGGCATGTCGGCTTCCCATCGCAACTCGCCTTATGCCAACTCCGGCATGGTGGTTCAGATTAACCCCGAAGACATCCCCGGCAATGATCCGCTACGCGGACTCGAATACCAGGAAGCCTTGGAACGCGAAGCGTTCAAGCAAGGACAGGCCCCCCTCAATCCCCCCATAAAGGGGGGAAGATATACCGCCCCAGCGCAACGCTTAAAAGATTTTGTCGAAGGTCGTCCCTCAAAGAATCTGCCGCCTTGCAGTTATCTGCCGGGACTTGTACCGAGCCGGTTAGATCAGTGGCTGCCTCCACATATCGGAAAAAGACTACAACAGGGATTTCGGGATTTTGATAAGAAATACCCCGGATTCTTGACGAACGATGCCGTAATCGTGGGAGTCGAGAGCCGCAGTAGTAGTGCGGTGCGTATTCCTCGTGATCCGGAGACTTTGCAATCCGTTTCTACCCCCGGATTGTACCCTTGCGGCGAAGGAGCCGGCTATGCGGGCGGCATCACCTCTTCCGCTTTGGATGGCATCAATGCCGCCCTCAAAATTGCCGAATTAGCATAATTTTCTGCCCCTTTTGCTCCTTTTAGGTGACAAAATACATTTATTTTGCATTTTCTTTCAAAAAATATTTGTTATATCAAATTTTATTTGTAACTTTGCAGCGTAAAAATTGGTATAGCAGATATTATGGACACTTATTTCTCTTCCAATAACGCGCTTTTAGCGCAAATCGGTCTGAAGGTAAAGAGTCGGCGAATTGCCGCTAACCTGACGCAAAAACAGCTATCCGAACAAGCCGGTGTAGCTCTTTCCGCAGTGGGAAATATTGAAAAAGGGCTAAACAGTTCGTTGCTCACCTTGATTCAGGTTCTGCGGACGATAAAGAGCCTCGATCTGCTGGAACCCTTCTTCCGGGAAGAAGAAATTAGCCCTATCGCATACGCGGAGGCATTGCGAAAAAGCGCAACGCCTAAACGGGTACGAAATAAAAACAATACAAAACCCTCTAAACCTCTTTCCTCATGGTAATCGCAGCTGAAGTTCACTTATGGGACCACCTGGTAGGTGTTGTCCTTTGGAACGAGCGTCAAGGTTACGCTACCTTCCAGTATGCACCCGAGTTCATCAATAGCGGTCTGGAGATTGCGCCGCTTACCATGCCGCTCGGTTCACGTATCTACTCCTTCCCCGAATTGCCGAAACAGACCTTCATGGGGCTCCCGGGACTTTTGGCAGAAGCCCTGCCGGACGCTTTTGGACGAGCTTTGTTGGACAAATGGCTCATTGCACAAAACAGACAAACCGCCAACCCGGTGGAACGTCTTTGTTTTCAAGGGAAACGAAGCATGGGAGCGTTGGAGTTTGTGCCATCACAAGAGCGTCAATTAGATATGGAGCATACTATCGAAATTAACAATTTGGTTGAGACCGCACGAGAAGTATTGCATAGCAAAGAAGCGCTGCAAACCAACTTATCCGAACCCACAGAAGCACTCATGGATATCATCCGCGTGGGCACCTCTGCCGGTGGACAGCGGGCAAAAGCCGTCATCGCCTATAACGACGAAACAGGCGAAGTAAGAAGCGGACAACTCTCCGCCCCTGAAGGATTCGACTATTGGCTCATCAAACTCGATGGCGTGACCAACAAAGAACTCGGAGACCCGCAACACTTCGGAGAAATCGAATATGTCCATTACCTCCTTGCCAAAGAAGCGGGCATCAACATGACCGAGTGCCGCTTGTTGCGCGAAAACGGACGGGCACACTTTATGACGCGACGTTTTGATCGCCAAAACGGAGAAAAAATACACATGCAGACACTCTGCGGTCTCGCGCACTATGACTACAACATGCTACATGCCTACTCGTACGAACAAGCTTTCGGAGTAATGCGCCAACTATACCTTCCATACTCCGATGCAGAGGAATTTTTCCGCCGCATGGTATTCAATGTGGTGGTGCGTAACCAAGATGATCACACCAAAAACATCTCCTTCCTCATGGATAAAACCGGAACTTGGCATCTCTCTCCGGCATACGACATGTCATGGGCATATAGCGCTGATGGTATTTGGACGAACGTCCATCAAATGTCCATTAACAACAAATGGGACAACATCACCCGAGAGGATCTCCTCAAAGTGGCGTACGAGATGAACATCAAAAAGGCACCTAAGATCATCGATCAGGTCGTTGATGCCGTTTCCCAATGGACCACTCTCGCCAAATCCCACTCCGACATCCCCAATCAAACAATTGACTATATCGAATCCACCCGCCATTTTGTTTGACCTCCGACGCTACATTCTGGTCGCGCTGTGGTCCCGGTTAGGTCGCGGTCAGGTCGCGGGAATGACTCTTGTTCAAGCTTACTTGATATAACAAAGAATGGCTCGCATGTGCGAGCCATTCTTGTTTTGGAATCCCTGATTTATTTAATTTCAGGAGCATCCTCATCATTAGAGTTGAACACCCAGTGCGTTGTACTCTACACCGTTCTTACGGATGATGAGTTGACCATCGCGGAAGAATTTCTCAGTCTTAACCTCTGCGTTGGTGTTCTCGATATCCTGGCCACCAAGGATCTCAATTTTGTGGAGGATATAACCACCAACCGTCTCACGAACAACAACCTCGTTCGCAATAGCCGTCAACTCAATAGGATACATATCGGTCTCGTTAGCCTTACCCGGAAGAGCAGTTCCAATGCCGGGAGCAGTCGGGTTAACAGCTACAGCTCCTGTGAAAGCAGTACCCTTTTCGTTATCAGCAAACTGAGCACCCGTGTCACCCTTGGAGTTTACATAAAGAACGATCGTTGCACCTACCGGTACATTCGAGAAAACAACGTCACGTTGGTTACCGTCCATCTGGATTTTACCCTTTGCGTTAACACCATCAGTGATGTAGTAAACCTTGAAAGCGGTCTTTACTGCCGAGTTCTTGTAGGTGAACTTGATGAACGGCAACTGAACGATAGACAACTCTACGGTCTCACCCTCATTGTTCTTTACCTCAAAATAACTCTTAGATGCGTTGTCGGTAATAGTACCGTTAGCAACAATAAGATCACTCTGAGCAAAAGTCATCGAGTTGAGGTCATAAACCTGTGCGTTGATAGTCATTGCTGCAACAGCTGCAGCAGCGAAGAGGAAAAATTTCTTCATAATTGTTGAGTTTTTAAATTGTTTATAATGTTGATTGTAAACTACGTTTTACAAAATCGCTGCAAAATTACTACATTTTTCGGAAATATGCAAGTACATATTGCCGAAAAATGTAGATTTTTTGATTTTTTAATCCTCCGCATCGGGATCTTTGCCGTTATAACGGATGTTTTTGATCTTTTTATAGTCCTCAATCGGCATCGGTTTGGGGTTGATTTGGCAGTTCACGAAGTTAATATCTTCCGCGTACTCCATCTTAATACCCTTTCTGTTACCGATGATCATGACATTATCAAAAAGCAGGTTATGCACCGGTTTTCCCTTCATACCTAAGATGAGTACCGCTTGCTTGCTGCCGACGCACATGATATTCCGGAAAGTGATATTCGACCAATCCGGGAAGAAAGCGTCCTTGTTATCCTTATCGGTAGCACTCACGCCGGCACCTTTATCGGCATAACCGGACTCGATATGAATAGCCTCCTCAATAATATCTTTCATAATGATGTCCTGGCAGTAGATATCTTCACACCATCCGCCACGACCGGGAGCCGATTTGAAACGGCAACCGATATCGGTTCCTTCGAAATAGCAGTTTCGAACGACGATACGCTGCATACCTCCGGAGAACTCCGAACCGATGACAAACCCACCGTGAGCACGATAAACCGTATCGTTGCAGATGAGAAAATCACGTTGCGGACCGGCATCCACACCTTTCTGCCCCACTCCGCCTTTCATACAGATACCGTCGTCACCACAAGAGATATTGCAGTTGACAATCAGCGCTACCTGTACGTTACCCGGGTCCATGGCATCGCCGTTTTGCGCCCAATGCGGACAACGGATATTCACGCCATCAATAATCAGGTTCTGGATACGGGTCGGCACCAAATGGAACTTCGGTGAGTTGAGCAAATGAACATGCTCAATGAGCACGTTTCGCGAGTCAGTGATATTCACCAAGTGCGGACGCATTTTCTCCTGAATAATCGGATCCGATGCGATATTAGGCACGTTGTACTCCGCTTTGAGGTTGAAGGGATACCATATTTTCCAGTTCTTGCTGTTGCCGTCCGGTTTAAGCACGCCGCCCATCGCGAGCAACTCTTCCCATTGGTCTTCATCCACTTTCTTCTGCTTCACCGGCCGCCAAAAGATACCTTGTCCGTCCAGCGTACCGTAACCGGTGATGGCTACGTTCTCCAACTTGGAACCATAGACGCAAGCATGACATTTCTTGCTTCCATCGCGCAGAGAGTCATTCGCCTGCACGTAGAGTTCCTTATTGGTAGAAAAAAGAATAGTTGCATTGTCCTCCAAGTGCAGATCGAAGTTACTGATGAGTTTGATGGGACCGGTGAGCCACGTACCGTTGGGCACGATGAGGTGTCCGCCGCCTTGACGTTTGAGCTGCTTGATAGCTGCCTTGAAGGCTTCGGAACAATCCGTAACGCCATCACCAACGGCACCGAATTCAGTCAAAGTGACCGTATAATCGGGAATCACCACCGGTTGCACATGCTCCACTGCGCACGGCAGATCGGCAGTGTAATACTTGTCATACGGGTTTTGAGCAACTGCCAGCACGCTCATCAGCGCCAGCGCAGAAATAAATAATGACCGTTTCATATCTCTAAATTTCAAAATTTCTAACTACTTTGTACATTGTACATTGTCCCTTCGTACATCCTAATACAAATCTTGTACCAAACTATTGAGATAAACCTCAAGATTGGTATAATTTTGGTCGAGCGTATAGTTTTTGCCGTCGGCGGAAGCGTTCTTGTCAAGTCCGTTTGCGTCTTCCCATGCGTCGGGCATGCCGTCCATGTCGGTATCCTGAGGCTCCGTACCGACATTGAGCGTGGGATAGCCACCTACGTCGGAGGGCGAGTCGATAAGTCCCTTGGTAGAACCATTCGAACCCGTATAGGTATAATTACCGTTACGCACCTCGCCCACGATACGGGTATCGATGACATCGCGGTGGAGCGAGCATCCGGCCTTGGTGAGCACAGTCTCGAAGGCCTCTTCGGCACTCTGCTCGTTATCCAGAGCTATCAGACCTTCCGTCCAACGGGCAGATGCCTTCACATTGCTGCCCGTCTGGGTCGATCCTTTCCAGTTGTCGGCCGTCACGTCGGAATAGCCGTACATATAGTTGCCGGAGAGCCAGAACTTACCCGGAATGAGAGTATGTCCATCGGAGCAGAACGAACAGCTGACGGTAGGATCCACGAGGCGGTTCTTCTTGCTCGTTGCGGGACCGTACTTATAGTAGTTGTTGACCATGTTGATTTTACGCACTTGGTCGTAGCCCTCGCCACCATAGGTGGAGTTGCCGCCCCAGTTATAGACTACGTTGTTGACATAGTCGATCGGACCGAAGCACTTGTTGTTGACATACGAGTGGTCGAAACGCGGGTTACGCGAGTCGTGATGGGCCAGCAGGTTATGATGGAATGTTGCGTTTTTTCCGCCCCAGATACCACCGTAACCGTGATTACCCTTCACATGCACCGACCGGCGCAGACTCTCCGTGATGAAGCAGTACTGGAGCGTAAAATCGGTATTCCCGTAGCAACTGACGCATTCATCCGTACTCCACGAGAACGAACAGTGGTCAACGATTATATTCTGGTGCTCACAGATAGTAAGCGCATCGCCTTCCACCTTGTTCTGGTCTCCCATACGGAAGCGCATGTAACGGATGATGACGTTGCTCGCTTTGACGACCACCGGATATCCGGCTACGCATATACCGTCACCGGGCGCGGTCTGACCGGCGATGGTCAGGTTACCGCCCGTTATCTCCAGTTGGCTGGTGAGGTTGATCGTACCCGACACGTCGAACACCACGGTACGACTGCCGTCCATCTGCAGTGCCTTACGCAGCGTGCCGATGGTTGGCTGTCCGGTAGAGGGGTCACGGGTGTCTTCCAGCGTGGTCACATGGACCACCACACCGCCCCGACCGCCCGTAGCGTACTTACCGCCGCCGTCTGCGCCCGGGAAAGCGAGCACTT
>Ga0247610_10002021_pt1 | contig 24084 bp, 32 predicted proteins | sample 174DNAGHGhighgp2_FD_193483 | JGI IMG/M metagenome (GOLD analysis project Ga0247610, IMG submission 193483) | Sheep rumen microbial communities from Palmerston North, Manawatu-Wanganui, New Zealand - 1742 DNA GHGhigh gp2 | ecosystem: Host-associated > Mammals > Digestive system > Stomach > Rumen...
TCAGAGCCCCGAGTAGTTCCTTCTCGTTTGGATCCAGTACCAAGGACGCGAAGTCGACGATCGCATCCGCATCTCTCGAGAAGACACCCGAGCCGGAGCTACGGTCCGCGACCTTCTTACCGCCTGCCGAGCCTTTAGCGTGATGATGAACGTAGATCATCGACGCACCTGTCTCTTCCGCTATCTGGTCGAACAGAGCGCAGAATTTGCCTATCGCTTCGGCACTGTTCTCGTCACCGCCCTGCACCTTGTAGATCGGATCGACGATGATGGCGAGATACTTCTTACTTCTGCATCGTCTGATGATCTTCGGCGCGAGCTTATCCAATGGCTCTGCCTTGCCTCGTAAGTTCCACCAATCAAAGTTGTCCTGACCTTCTTCGGAAGCCGGCTTCTCGTAGGCCTTGTATATGGACTTGTAGCGCGCCTCAAAGTCGGACTGCATAACCTCCATATTGATATATAAGACACGGCCCTGCATACACTGATGACCGAGCCACTCCCACCCTTCGGCTATACAAATCGCGAGGTTCATAAGAAGACACGTCTTTCCGCTCTTGGAGTCACCCGTACAGATCATCTTGGCACCCTTGCGGAGTACACCGTCGATGATAACCGGAGGCTCGGGAACGGGATTCTCGAACATATCTCGAGCTGAATGAATCTCCGGCAGATCATCGTCCACACCGTTGACAAGGTCTATCCACTCGAGCCAAGACGCGCAGCCGATATTCGTAGCAAGAAGTCTCTGGATATTGCCGTTACGCATAGCACCCGGTAGACGGGAGAGTCTTGCAGGGTTCTTGTTCGCCTCGTCAATCTGGAATTGTCTCTGTGACAGGTAGTCGAACAGGAACGAAGTGCGCTGTTTGAACTCATTCTCGTCGGAGGCTTCTATCTTTACGATGGCGTGAATGGACTTTCCGCCCGACTCGATCAGAGCCACGATCGGGAGCTTCTGATTGATAAGGAACTTCTTTTGTTCTTCTAACGGCATTGAGTCCGACTCGACCAAGACGTAAGCGAATCGAGTGACGTCGGAATCTTTGGCTCCTGTTGACGGATTGTGTCTGATCCACGCACCTGCTTGGGGATTGATCGTTCCGAAGGCTTCGTCGAGGTTCTTATACTTCTTGAGGTCACGGATGATAGCAGAGACCTTGCGGACGTGTCCGGCATCGGCAGGAACCCACTTGTCCTTATCTTCCTTGAACGTCGCTGAATGAACGTAAGACACGGACTCATCAGGAGTGAAGAGTGTCTCGAGATAGCGGATAGCCATTTGCCAGGGCTCCTCTTCCGTGCTGTTCTTGGAGAGCACTTCCTCGTAGTAGTTGCCTTCCTCGGCTACGGCCGGAAGATAGTCGTCGAATGACCACTTTTTACTCGGCTGATATCCGTACTGTTCAGCGATATGGAAGACGGTACCTATGCCGATGCCGGCATTCTCGAACGATTTCCACTTCTTCTCACACTCGCCCGAATGATATCGACTGTCAGCCTGGGACCAATCGTCCCAGACTGACACATCGAATCCTTCTGACTTGAGTGCCATGCCGATATGGATCCATTCTTCGTAGCTGACAGACGAAGCAGGGATAGAATCAAGAGCCTGTAAAGCCTTTTCTAACTCGCCCATGATCAGTCGATCGAGAACGGCATATCCGCGTTCTCATCAAATGCCGGAGGCGTGACAGGCTTCTTACTCGTGGGGATGAGGTACTTGTCGACCTTGGCACGCTTCTCGCCATTGTATGTCTCATGCTTGATCTTGCAAAAGCCCTCGAGTCCGACAGCCTTGTCGGCAGCATCTCCGATGGAGAGTGAGAGCTCCTCGCCCTTCTTCTTCAAGCCGATGGACTCGAAGAACGAGACCAACTTCCACATCATCTTGTCCGAGATTACAAGGTTGTCGAAGACGGAGCCGTCTGCACCTTGAAGGTCGAGTCTGACCTTGATCATCGGGTTGCCGTTGCTGGAGAATGTCTTCTCGGCAGATACCACCATGAAGTTATACTCCCCGATCGGAGGAAGAGAGAACTCCCTCTCTTCTGCCTTTGCCGGGACCTTACTGTTCCAATCATACGTTTCACTCATTTGTCTGTTCCTCCTTGAATCTGTTGATTAATTTATTGATATTCTTGTGAACGAAGCCGATCGCTGTCGGTTCCAATTCATCGATATTGTTAGCCGTGAGTGTTGGATCCTGCACGGACAGGAAGTGAATGAGCCACGGCTCAAAGCCTTCGAGATCGTCAACCGCTTCGTGGATTTCCGTCTTCTTTGACTTCTTCTGTGGGACATTCGAGAAGATATGCGCGATCTCGGAGAAGTCGGCATCCATAGAATCGGGAAGACCGAATCTGTTCTTTGCATCGTAAGTGGGACTGTGAGTCGCATACATCACGCGCTTACCGCCGACAGCCTTCTTGCTCTTGGTCTTGGGATCTTCCACGATGCTGTTCTTGTAGTTCATGAAGAGGACGATATCCGCCCATTCTTTGATAAGCGGTGCGGTCTTCTTCGAGAGCTTTAATTCCCAGCGGTCATATGCTCCCATCTCGTCCGGCTGTTCGAACTTTCTCATCGCAGCGTGAGCGACGATGACGATGTTCTTGCCGGAATCAACGACCTCGTCGCAGGCCTTAAGGACTTCAAGCCACTTTTGGGCGAGATATGTGTAGCCTTTGCCATATCCGGGATCTTCGATGGTCTTCCAGTCGTTGACTTCGCAGATGTGATCTGTGATTAGATTCTCCAGCTTGTCAGCCGTGTCGAGGACTACGGTCTTGCAGATATCCTCCTGTGCTATACTTTGGAGAAGAAGGATGAGCCCGTCGAAGTGTGTCGGATTCTCGAATCGGGCGACATCCATCGTGTCGGTTCCCTGTTCGAAGTCGATGAAGACCGCGTCCGGGAACTGTGAGGCAAGAGTTGACTTGCCTATACCTTCTGGACCGTAGATGACGCAGCGGATTGAGCGAGCCTGCGGTCCTTTTTTAATTGTTAGTGGCATTATTTTTACCTCCTGATAAATCGAAGATGATAAGGTCTTTAAGATTGTTCATGAACGTTGACGGATCCTTGTAGGCAAGGCCCAAACATTCAGCTAAAAAGAACTTGGTAGCGATGAAAAGCGATTCAGAAACTTCGGTGATCTCTGGAGTCGCTTCGATTGGAGCAGGTTCGAGATCATCGATTGTGATATTGTCGGGGATCTCTGCCTTGAGAGAGTTCTTATTATTTAACCAATCTTCAATCGCAAGATAGGATTTATAAGGAATCAGTCCATTTCTTCTCCATCTGCAAACTGTTCCTTCAGTTACTTTTGTCCTATTGGCGATTCTTTCGTTCTGTTTTTTCCGTGTTCCATGAACTCTGTTAGCGATGCGCTTCTTAAGATCATCGGTAAAGGGTACCATTTTCTTTTTCGGCATATTATTTTTCACCTCCAAAATTGGGTATTTGAGTTCCTGAAAAAATTGCGCCGAGACTCCACGCGATTGCTTTGTCAGTCCACTGACTTTGAGGAACGGCTTCCATATACGCGCGAGCTTTTCGCACTTGATCTCGTGCAGTTGGTGTTTCGTACTCATTTAATTTTTTCTCGAAGTCTTCCAGAGATCTTTCGCGTTCCGATATGGTTTTTTCGCGCTGTTCCAAGTTATACAAAGCGATCGCAAGGTCGCGCTTTTTATTTCTCAAAAGATCCTCTTCTTGACGAAGTTGATTTTCTCTCATAGGAATATCGCCCATCGCAATTTGGCATTCTTTTCGGTATTCTTCCGTTTTTACCTTGTACTCTTCCATTTTTGCCTTGTATTCTTTGACAGTTTGAGCGATTAGTTCATCGAGTTCCACGCCAGCTAAATCCGGGGCTAAAGCTACTGCGGAGCCTATTATTCTTCCGCAATTTCGAATCGTGCTCGGGTTAAACCCTACCGAGATCAACTTCACAAAAATATCTCGAAGTGCGGAATCGTTATTCATTACGTCTTCCCACTCATATTCTGTAAAACCGTTCTTGCCCATCCTTCACCTCCTGAATAAAAATTTGAGTGTGGATTTAATCTGTTCGTAAGACTCTCGAACGTAGATCGTCACGGGTGTATCATCCTCGACAGTCGAGAGAGTGATCATCGTTCCTCCGTCCGTCTCTCCAACGACTGCGATCTGATCGACATTCACGAGAATGGGGTTCCCGATCGTCGAGGTGTGGAGCTCCACGAACTGCGAACCGATCATCTGGATCTTCTGTTTCTCTTCCTTCTCGATTTCTTCGCGAAGAGGATTGAGGATGCTGTTCATCATGTCGAGATAGTCTTCATTCGCCATAACAGACCTCCTTATCTGATGCGAATAGATTCGCTGCGCTCGATGTGAGCTATACCGTTAAGGTCTTCACCTGCTTCGATGTCAGCCTTGAGGAGCTTCTTATCGATCTTTGGCTCCTGTGGGATTTGGTATTTCTCGGGAACGTCTTGAACGGAATGGACATCCAGAACGACGGAAGCGGGATTTTTCTGAACTTTGAATGAGAACAGCGGTGTCTTGATGTCGAGCTTTCCTGTCTGCTGCATCGCTAACGTCATGCGATCCTTCATGTTCTTGATCGCGTTTTCTTTCGCCTTACGCTTTGCAGCGAGACGAGCTTCTTTCGTCTTCAACCCCTCGATGTCAGACTCGAAGTTTCTAATGATCTTCGCGTAGTTCTCGAGCTTGATCTCGATATCTTCACCAAGATTGTCGAGAGCTTCCTCAAGAGCCTCCTGCATTTCCGGCTCGAGCTCTTCCATCTCCATGAGTTCCGAGAATTTGGCATAATCGCCACTTAATTCGTATAGTGAAGCCATATCACACCTCCTGCGACGGATAGCGAATGCCAGAAGCCTCATCCCATTCGTGAGTGATCACGATATGGTCAGACTTCTGCGCTGCGCGTTCCTTACAGATCGCGATGTCTGTCTTGTTCTTGCGAATATCCTTCTTGTGGGACTTGAGTTCCTTCTCGATCTGTCTGATTCTGTAAGTCGTGTTGACATAAAGACCGAGAAGCCCGACTGTGATCATCATCGTTCCGATGACTGTCAATAAAAGTAATGTCTTCATAGATGTCTCCTTAAATCTTGAATCTTTCGTCGAGATCGTCTTTGATCTCGATGCGTAGCTCCTTCAGCTTGATCGCTCTGGCTATTGCCATTCGTTCGGCCTTATTGAACTCCGCTCTGCCCTTGATGATGTCCCGTATCTTCCGCTCACTCATGCAGGCTGCTTCCGCTAATTCTTTTTGATTGCGGAAGTATCTGCCGAGTGCCGGATAGGTTGGGGCGATCATCGTGTCACCTCGCACTTGACATTGTCGGCAAAGAAAATAGCGTCACGCTCTTCCTTGCTCATTCCGAGAGCTTCGGATATCGTCATAGCTTCTATCAGAGAGATAGAACGTCTGCCGTTAATCTTATCCGATGTGGACTGTCGAGACAGGTTCAATCTCTTCGCAAGCTCTTCGACTTTGAGTCCTCGCTCTACCATCAAGCCTTTCAACTTATTGTGATTGACCATCTTATCCTCCTTTCGATTTATGTCGTGTCACACTTGACATTGTTAGGATACCGCTCGCTTTTTGTGGTGTCAACTGTAAATTGACAACTGTCTTGAATTTGTAACATACCGCCTGTATAATGAGGGCAGGAGGCTCTTATGAACGAAGATAGATTGTTAAGATTAGGCAACTATATCCGCTTATTGAGAGAAGCCGAAGGGCTGTCTCAAGAGGAACTCGCCAAGAAGTCAGGGTTCGCAGGTCGAGCTGCCATTAGTGCGATCGAGAAGGGCAAGAACAACATATCAGTTGATAAGCTCCCTGAACTCGCTCGAGCTCTCCATACAACACCGGGGAGACTGATGGATGTTCTCGTCGAACATACCGACGATCTGACAGCCGGTCTCACTCCCGAGAATGTAGCCCGACTGAAAAGCTATGCTGATTACTTGAGAACCACTCAGGAGGATAAAAAATGAACGAACCCAAATGGGACGGCCAGAGATGGCGCATTAGAGTGATGCAAGACGGTAAGACACATTCCTTCTCGTGTAAAACACCCGGAGCGAAGGGTAGAAAAGAAGTCACACGGCTCTATCACGAGTGGCTTTATGGCGAAGGTTCGGGAGAGAAGACGGTAAACCGTGTAGCTCAAGAATATCTTGAGGATCTCAAGGCTCGACGTGGAGCTGATGCAGAATCGGTTATTCAGAATGAACGTTATATTCGGCTCTATATTGCCCCTAAATGCGGTCAAAAGAAAATCAGTAAAATGACTCAACGTGATTGGCAGACGCTCATCAACGAAGCGTCAGGAGCAAATGGTAAGCCGTTAAGCCACAAGACACTGATGAACCTTCGCGGAATCATCTCGGGCATCGTAAAGTTCGGCTATCAGGACTATCAATGCGAACCCTTACGAGGCAATCTGTATATCCCTATCGGTCATGCCAGGGCTGAAAAAGAGATCCTTCAAGAAGACGATATTCAAAGGCTCTTGGAACCATCCGATAAATGGTATCATCCTCTCTTCTGTTTCTTGGCTATCACCGGGATGAGACCGGGCGAAGCTCTCGGCCTGCAAGTGAAGGATGTTCTTGGATCCAGCGTTCACATAAGAAGAGCCGTGAACGCGAGAGGCAAGATCACGGAAGGCAAGAATGAGAACGCGAAGAGGATCATCCCGATCGGAGCTCTCGCCCGTTCCATTCTACGGAAGACTATTCGACGGAATGAGGAACATAAACTGCATACGGAATGGATCTTCTGCGACTTGAACGGGAACCCCGGCAATCAGTCTACGATGCGGAATCAGTGGAATGAGCTCAAGAAGGAACGAGATCTTCCCGGCACGGTCTATTCTCTTCGCCATACGTTCATCTCAATGATGAAGAATGTGATGCCGGAACAGATGATCAAGGATATAGTCGGCCATTCCGTCTCGATGGATACCTTCGGGACGTACGGCCATATCATTGAGGGAGACAGCGATAAGGCAGCCAAGATCATCGATCTCAAATTCAAATTTGACCAAGATTTGCCCGAAGAAAAATAAAAAAGCCTCGAAAGCCTTATGCTTCCGAGGTTCTTCTTGGTGGAGATGAGGGGAATCGAACCCCTATATGTATCGGCAACGGTGCCGAGAATGTCCGTAAAATAAGGCTTTTGCGATCCGATCTCTTGCCTCAGTCCGCCACCTGTGGACTAATTTTGCCCGAAAATTTGACCGAAGTTTCAACTTAATGCAACTTCGAGCAACTTTGAGCAACTTTTCGGGCAATAAAAAAGACCTCACCCGGTCGCGGTCGGGTGAGGGTTAACAATGACATCAGGAGAGTTTATCTTATGAGCTTGAATCTACTTGGAGGATCCGCGACTTCGTAGGATTCTCAAATATTAAAATGACGTAAGAAGAATTTTCCACGTCTTCGGGCCGACTACTCCATCGTCCTTGATATCCTTCGACTTCTGGAATAAGCGGACGGCGTAGTCGACATTCCGGCCGAAGTCGCGATCGACCGTCAGAGATCTGCCGTTTATGCCTTTGTATCCGAGCGCGTTCAATAAGGTCTGCACGGTACCGACTTCGGCACACTTGGAACCGAGCTGGATCTGTCTCAATTCAACATTCACTGTGATCACTTCCTTTTCTTCTTCTTCTTCCGTGTAGCGGAGAACACAGTCCCAGCCGTGGCGGAACTCGTAGAACGAGCCGACCGAGATCTCGCGACCTGTCTGATCGCCTGTCTTGCCTCCGACGATTCCGCCCTTCTCATTTATCGACGCTTGAACGAGCTTCCCGCCGCCGATATAAATCGCCGTGTGATGTTTTTCGTTCAGAAGAATATCGCCACGCTGTAAGGGCATACCCTTCTGATATGGAATAGCCTTGAATCCGCACTTGGTGAATGCAGCCTTCATATTTCCGGTATAGGATCCGCCGTTCTCACGAATCTGAATCCCTGCTTGCTCATAAGCCGAGATGGCGAGAGACGAACAGTCGTAGTTCGGTCCCCATCTGTTTATCTGATCATATCCATGGGACGGATCGTTCGCTATGCTGACAGCCCAGTCAATAGCCTTATCGATTATTCTGCTCATCGTCCTTCCCTCCGTCGTTGATCGTCTTGCCTGCACCCTCGAGGATCTTCTTTATCCATTGAGGAAGAGCTGTCGGCGCTGCTTGGTTGATATTCTCGATTATTGATATGGCTTCATTGATGACGATATAGCATCCGATGATCGTTCCGATCGGCATGGAGAATGGGAGCTTCATGTCGACGATCCCGAGCATGATCGGAATAAACACATCGAGGAAGATCCCGAAGGCAAGTGCCAGGATAAGAGCGATTTTCTTCCAGAAGCCTTTATATCCTACTTCGGAGGATATCTTCTCGCCCGTGGCGAGTGCAGCGACCATCCCCGTCACGAAGTCGAAGATGATTGCGACGAGAACGCAAATAAATATCGCCCCGTAGAGCGACCAGAATGAGGCTATGAGCCCCGAAACCACTGATGTCAGGATCTTGGCGAGATTATTCATGACGCAACCTCCGTGATTTCATAAGTTAACTTCATCGTCAAATCAGCACTCTTGGTGACCGCCTCGTCAAGGTTCGCAACGGTAGATACCATAGGGAATAATGTATCCAATCGAACAAACGGTCTTCCACCACCCATCCCGATGCCGAGAATCGTTCCGTAGGAATTGGCATTGAAGCTGTTCGCATTGCATCGCTGGACATACACATTGTGATATCTTCCACGATAGAATGAGCCGTTATGATGATAAAGGCAATTCACATATAACGACGGGGCATCGGTCGGGATCTTATACCAATCGCCATTGGGCAAGATAACTGAAGCTCCATTGTATTCATACGACATAGCCGTTGCTGGCATATCATAAGAAATAACATCTGCGTCATTATTACCGAGAAGATTCATTTTGTAAATCTTTGTTCCGTCATAAGAAATCGCATAGCAGTAATCTCCGATTATCGGCATTACATCCTTACGAAGGACCGGATTACCTGAAGCACTAAATATGGCAATCGGCTGTAATTGAACGCCTGAATAAGAATGTTCTGTCACAGTACAATTCCAATCGGATGTACTTATCGCATAGTCCGCAACTGTTCCGCTATTCTGTACGAAAGTAATTAAATGGATTGCACTTCCCGTATAACTAACAGAGGCGGTCTGTGTATTTGTGAAATACTTTACTGTCTGGGATATGGCGTGGGGTGTTCCATCTCCCGCCACATCAACAGGACTACCAAACAGATGAATATATTTCGAATTAATGGGATATTCCGTAACTGTAATTGTCCCAGAAGAATATTCAATCTTGTAGGCAACTTCTTTGTCGTAATCTATTATCGAACAATACTGCAACGTCCCAGATATAAGACTACTCTTATCGGCTGAATGAAGAACCTCATTCACCTCTCCCTCTGACGGAATGAAATCAGAACCAAGAAGAACCGCCCCGATACTCGGTCTGCAAAGACAAACAGAAGCGATAGTTCCATTACCCTGCGAAGTTGACCAATCGAACACATGGCGATAACCATCAGTGATTACTCCGCTCTCATTCGCATTGTATGAGCCTCTTTTGAGGTTGTCACCACTATATGCGTCGTTAGAGCATTGAGCCACGATGTTCGCATTTCCTGCGATCATCATCAAGGATGGATCATTCGGAACATCCGTCATAACGCAACCCTTGAAGAAGTTGTCGTTGAGAGGCAACAACTTGCTCGAATCGGCGAGCATACCGAAGTTGCCCTGCTTGAATAATCCCTGTGCATAGCCTGTAATCGTGTTCTTCTTCTCTACCCTGCGAACCTCGATACCCTTACGGAACAGGCTCAATCTTGCTTTTCCTTGTAACATTCTTTAGCCTCCAATCTTTATATACTGTACTGTCGTATCGCCACAATCAGCGAAGATATTGTTTGTTCCTTGCTGTGTAAGAAGATTTACTCCTCCGAGGGGTATCTCGATAGGTGTGGCTAATTCGTAGGCAACATACTTACCTATAAGCGAGTTTTTGAAATCGTCTCTGTCTGTATAATCGCTATCTTTAGTCCATAGATAGCCGTTATACCGCAAACACGATTTATCATTCATTAAAGAAATTGCATCAACGGTACTTATCGGATAAACCTCGTTAGCTATTCCTTGCAGTCGCTCTTGTCCTGTTGTCGGAATATACATATTAGGCAAAGAAATATAAAAAGCCTGAAAGCTTGAATTATATCCCCAATTAAGTAAACCCATATCAACTTTACCGCTCCACAAACCTACAACAACCCCCTTCAACCAATCAATATAACCCTGATAGATTGACTGTCCGAAGGTGAAGGTATATGCGTCGCTATTTGCCGTCAGTGTACCGCTTGAAAATGGGTGTAATGTTCTCGGATTACTCGGTGAAGGAGTGCCGCTTCCTTCTTGATAACCCGATATAAGCGAAGTACAAGATTTCAACGGCAAGCCTGCATACTGCGAATTGAATGTAACTATCGAGCCTGTCTGTGAAGGATAACTGACGGAAGGCTTTTTATTGCTTTGTACTAAAATCGCCATACAATCACCTCACTATCACTACCACAGCCACATCAGAAGCCTGTTCATCGAAGGTGAGAACCACCGAGCCGACAGTCATTGTTATCGAATTATATAGCAGACCGCCCTCGGTATAGACGGAAATCAGCGAATCTGCCTTGATAGATGAATCTGTGAATGTCAGCGAAGTTGAGCCTGCTGTCAATGTTGCAGGCAACTTCTTTCCTGCAACCTCGTTAATCGCACCGACAGGAGTCTTTGCGGTCGTGTTAAGACCGCTGTAAGTCTGCGATGTGTTAACGAAATCTCCGATGTCCTCGGCAGAAACTTTACTCGAAGCACCATTCTTCGCCTGCAAAAAGTAAGACGATTGGTCTACTGCTCCCGATGTAAATGCTGATATTTTCTTATCTAAATCAGCCATTATTCATATCCTCCTTCACTAACTATTCTGAACTGTCCGTCCTCGGATACGATGTTGAAGTCGTCGTCCTCGGAGACTACATTAAATTGAACGTAAGCCGTTCTCAACCTTACGTTATCGGCAAGACCAACTATGTCGAAGCCTGCCACAAATGCCGTGTAAGAATCCGACAGAGCAATCGTCTGCGGTCTCTGTGTGGCCAGCGATACGGAATCTGTAAGTCCAACGATGTCGAAACCTGCGATGAACGGCTCAAACTCATCTGTGATCTCGATGTTGCCGTCGAAACTAACCTGCGCCGCCAACTTCTGTCCTTTGAGCAAAGCGTGAACATCGCCTATGTCCGCCGTTGCCGTACCACCTGTGACAGACGCACGAACCTCCCAATAATGAACCTCGCCACCTGATACATCCTGCAACCAATAAGGATGAGGCATAGAGTGATAGCCGTCCGCCCACGTATCGACAGGCTCATAGTCGAATTTAACTCCGTCAAGGTAGTATTCGTAGGTAATCTCGACAGGATCGTTTCCACTTGCTTCTGTATGCCACTTTACCTCGTGCCACAACTCTACTGTCGTTTTATCAACTGTCGAAAAAGCTATTCTGTATAGTCTCTGTGGTGTTGTTGTAAGGCTAATAGCCTGCGTATTTATAAAAGGATAGTAAGTAATTCCGGATTCCTTCGACTGCTTCAACGCTGTCGTTAGAGCCTTGTCCGTTCTTGATTTGCCTGCGGTCAGGTTAGGATCAGCACCAAAGCCCTTCATCGAGGTTGTCGTCTTAAAAGTCCAATCGATTGCCATTACGCAGCATATTATCTTTTCAGATCCTGCGACTCCGCCCTCGCACTCGATCAGATCGCCAAGTTCGAAGACCGGGCAGTTCAGAATCGCGAGCTGGAAAGGAACATAAGCGATCGAATGAGCAACTTCTGCAAGTCTCTGTCGCTGTGCATTCTTAACCGCATCGACACCAAACTGCAGAAGTGGATTAGTACCTATGTTGATACTGATACCGTCAGCTGCGCCGTCTGCGAAGTAATACATCGGAGCTCCTGTCTCAGCATCCGTGATGACGATTCCGTCATAGTTCGTGACATAGTCCGAGAAGACAGAGCCCACAACTCTGTCCTTCGCTTCGAATTTGAAGACGACCTCCGAATCGGCAAAAGACTTGATCAGGAGTTTTCCGTCACCGGTAGCAGTAGCGAAGCCTCCGACGACTGTCGCGATCGATGATACAAAGTCTCTATATGTCGTTATGTCATTCGGCTGAATAAGTCCAAGAATCTCGGTACCGTTCGGAAGAGATGCACACTTTTCTTCTGTAATTCCTAGAAGAACTCCCGTGTCATTAGATACGAGTGTCAGCATTCCGAAAATCTGTCCTGTTGTCTGCTCAAAATTTACAGGGATGTCAAGGTTGGCCAGACAGTCGTATGCGGTGATGTTAACACCGGAATCAGTCCACTCAGCTTTGCCGATTGTAGCCGTGAGAAGATCATCAACCCACTCGATCGTTCCTTCGTCATCTATCTCAAGACCATAGTCGAGCTTGATTGGAAGTCCTCTCCAGGAATAGCGGGGAATGTTAAGCCCCCAGAAAGTAGCTGTCAGCTGCCCGATTCGAGCCGAGCCGAAGGTAACATCCTTATTATCCGAGCACTGATTCTGATATCCCAGATGAATGATATTCTTATCTTCGAAGCGAACACTTCCGACATAGCCTCTGACGTGTTCTACACGCTGAGCATCCTTTATCTTCAATTTGAACGCTTCGCTGACTGTCCTCATGTTTATTCTCCTTCAAAAGTTACCGAGACGACCCACAGACCGTCTGTTCCGTTTGTATATTCCGAATCCTCGACAAGCTCCGGACCGCCTGCCAGTCTTAAACGACCACTTACAGCTTCAGCACCATCAATACTGACCGTCACGGATGGAATCTTACACAGCACGAGAAGCTCGTCCCTAAGTCTTGATGAACAGTTCCAGGAAGCCGCGAACGTCAGACGATCGAGTCGCTTGATGTTCGACATCTGTGTTCCTGCTTCCGAGGTGAAGACATTCTCATCAGGAGGATAGTTATAAGAAAACTTATCCGGATTCGGCATCACTTTGTTGTTGACCGTGATATATTTCCCGAGCATTTAATTCCCTCCTGACAAGTAGTATTCCGAGTTCATAGCATCCACTACGACAGAGCCGACTCGACTCGTTCCCATATAGACATTGATCACAGGCGGCATCCCGTTTCCAGAAGGTCTGAGATTGCCAAGCTGTGAAGAGATTCCTGCCAGCTGCCCGGAATAGTCCTGCGACATTCCGTTGTAGATGATATTTCCCTGCTGAATCAGAGCTCTTTCGAGCGCTGCGTCTTCGCTGTTCATGCCATTAATAAATTCCTGGATCATATCCCCACCGCTCTCATCGAAGTCTGCGAGAGGTCCCTTATCAGGAACCGAGAAATGGAGATATTCGGCTATCGTTGAGGCTACGTTCTGCACACCCGATATCAAATTAGGGATAGCGTTTGTTATACCGTCGACGAGAGATCCAATCAGATCTATGCCCCAGTTTAGGGCGTTCTCGGCCAATCTTGGGCCAAGATCCCCGAAAGCGTCGAGTATCGAGGCAACGAGATTCGGGATTTCGGCGAGAATTTCCGGCGTTGCGAGTAAGATACCTTCGATAATTCCAAGGAGTAATTCTTGAGCAGCCAAGATCAGCTCCGGCAGATTATCAATGAGTGTCTCGCAAATCAACAAGACGCATTCGACGATTGCCGGAATTAGATCAGGCATCGCCTCTGCTATTCCTTGAACGATCGCTACAATGATCTCAACCGATGCCGTGATAATCGTCGGAAGGTTTTCAACCAAAAAGGTGGCGAGTGTTACTATCAGATTGGAGATTACAGGAGCCATTTCGCTTAAGTGATCGATGATTCCTTGTAAGAGCGTAAATAACAGATTCGCACCTGCCTGCATTATTGTCGGAAGATTATCAAGCAGAGCTGAAGCCAATGTTCCGATGATCTGCCCTCCGAACTCAATAAGAGTTGGCAAATAAGTATTCAACAACTCAAGAACTCTGGGAACCATCTCGTCAATGACAGAACCAAGCTGACTCACATCTCCGTCTGTGTCGAGAATCGCTGTCGTGAATTCGTTCAGAAGACTGACTCCCTCGCCCGCCAAATCAGTCAAGATCGGGAGAAGGATTCCACCTATCGCGTTTCTTGCCGCCGTCGCGCCGTTATTAAGGCGCTGCATATTATCGTCAAGAGCTCCGAAAGCATCGAGCGTATCACCGCTCATGATATATCCAGTCTCTTCTGCCTCGGCTCTTAATTCCTCGAACGCTCCCGAGCCTGCCTCAATAAGAGGATTCAGTTCTTGAGCGGATTTGCCGAGAAGCTCCATCGCTGCTGCATCTCGTTCAGTCTCATTATCAATCTGTCCAAGTGCATCGATGACATCCCAGAAGACAGCCTCATTATCTCGGAGGTTTCCTGCTTCATCCGTGATAGACACGCCGAGAGACTGGAAGCCTGCGAGAGCCGATTCGGAACCCTCGTTTGCGGAATTCATCGTTCGCAGGAGCCTTGTCATGGATCCTGTCATCGTGTCTGTGGAAACATCGAGCAGTTCGGAGGCATAGTTCATCGCCTGAAGCGTATCGGTTGAGATTCCTGTCACCGTCGACAGTGTCAAAATCTCATCAGCCAAGGATGAAGTCTCGAGTGTCGCAGAAGCCAATGCCGTTGCCGTTGCCACAACAGCAGTCGTTACCGCAGCTATAGCAACCGCAGCGGCTTCGGCTGCACCGGCGATGACCTCCCCCCATGCAGCGAATGACTCTCCGCTATCTTCGGCAGCTTCGCCAGACTCTTCCGCAGAAGCAGCTACATCATCAGCGGAGTCTGCCGCTTCATCGAGTCCCTCTGCAGCTCCGGATGCCTCCGATTCGAGTTCTCCGAGTCTGCTGGATGTCTCCGAGATCTGAGCAGCGAGCTTGGCGTATTCTTCCTGGCTGATCGTACCTTCTTCGAGAGCCTGCGCAGCTTCGACGGCTGCACTCTGCTGAAGTTCGAGCTTATCAGCCACTTGCTCTACCTGCTTGGCCAAAAGAGCTTCCTTCTGAGCAAGCAGTTCTGTGTTTGTCGGATCTAATTTGAGAGCCTTATCGACTTCGCGCAAAGCGGAGTCAGTCTCTCTTATTTGTTTATTGACCGAGGACAGGGCTTTTCCCAGCTGTGTAGTATCGCCCTTGAACTCGATCGTGATACCTTTGATACCATTTGCCATATACTACCTCACCAAAAGGAATTGATATCGTCCTGTGTTGCCTCGTAGGGGTAGTCATATGAGTCATTGTCTTGTTCGGTCATTATCTCGTATAGGAAGCCGAGAGTGATGTAATTCAACTCTTCCAAGCTGAATCCTAATTGCTTAGCCCTGAGTGTTATTAGGGCTGTCGTTAGGTCTCGGGCTCTCGGCCTTCGGCGTTTTTTGAGTCGATATCTTTGTCTTCCGAATTGCCTCTCCACAGGTTGATGATCTGCTTCATCGTGTCGGGATTCTGGAAGGCTCCAGGCTCAAATTCAGTGAGCCACTCATAGTAGCTCATGAGATTAAGCTCCAGGAGCTTGTCGGGAGTCTTAAGCTCTGCCTGCTTCGCCATGACGAATGCTAACTGTATGAAGAGCTCTGTCTTGTCTGAAGCTTCGCCAATTTCTGAATTTGTCATAGTCTTGGCCGTCTTACCGACAAGCTTTCTCAAGGATGTGATCTCGTGAATGAAGTCCTTCTTGAAGATCTGTCTATATAAAATCGGCGTAAACGCGTTTGACGCCATCTGAATTTCTTTCTCATCAATCTTTATCGTTCTAAGCATAGTCAATACCTCGTTCTGTTAATAAAAAAGCCCGGAGGATATCCCCCGGGCTTGAAGAGTTCTTCAGTCTCTTACTCTTCTCCCGGAGCGTTCTGGTTGTTGTTCGTGAACGAAGGAGTGTAGACGGACTCAAACCAGCTGTTGAATGTAGCTGTTCCGGTTGTCTCTCCTGTGTGGAAACGAGCCATGTTATCATCGGGTCTCGGAGAAGCTGTGAAGTTGAGAGTTCTTGTCTTAGGCTGCTTACCGTCGGTTCCGGTAGTCTCGGCAGCGATGCCGGGCTTCTTGAAGAGAACCTTCGGAACGCAGTATCTGCGACCGCTGTTATCGCCATCGATCTCGAAGAGAAGAGCGACATACTTGATGACATCATCAGCTGAGTCGCAGATGACGCCGTTGTCGTCCTTCTGTGCACCGAGAACATCGATCTCGAATGCTTCAGGAATATCGGCGCACTCATAGTCGCCATCGAAGCCCTGAGAGGAACCCTGAACGATATAGTAGTCCATGTCATCAGCTCTGAAGACAGAATTATCTCCGGAAGCTTCATTGACATTGAGACTTACAGCTCCCGGAAACGGCACAGGTGTGCCATATGCGGAAGTCGTTACACCGCTCTGAGTAGTCTCAGTGACGATGGCTGTGTGAACATTTTTCAATCCGAAACGGACCTTGTTCTTTCCCATGTCTATTACCTCCAAAAAGTATAAGTTGAAAGATTGAATGTCTGATCGTCGTCATAAGATTCATTCTTATTCCAGAACAGACCAAGCGAGTTCAGGATCTCTTCGATCGCTGCTTCTTCCGTCTCGCTTTTCTTTAATGAATAGTAATCGAGTTCGATTCCGAACTTCTCAGAATAGACCTTCGAGTCTGCTGCGAAGTTATCCGAGCCCGAACCTCGGGCCACAAGATAAGGAAGCTTCGTGCCGATGGGAGCCGAGCCGTAAAAATATCGATATCCGCTGAAAGCATTCTTCAGCTGCTGAAGTGTAATCACTGATTCAGTCTCCTTTCGATATACTGCTCTGCTAAGTAGACGAACTCATCAGCCCCGGCTCTTTCGGCCGGTGCTATATGAGGTTGAGCCGGAGCTCTTCCGACTTTTTGGCCGTTCGAGATAACATCATGCCCCTTCTCAAGAAGCTGCGTATATCCCGGAAGCTTCGAATTGTGCACGATATAAGAACCGTCCTGATATGTGACTTTCCACCCTTTCGCGTACTTGCCTTTGCGCTTAGGGCTTGTACGTTTAAGAAGCTTTACGACATCAGACGCGGTCTTCTTGGCCGCTTCCTTCGATGCAGCTCTCACAACCGCCTCCGAAGCACTGAGCATCTCAGATATCTGGTCTTCAAGGCTTCCGCCTTTGACTGTAACGTTGCTCATATCACGCCTCCCCGGTCGCTCCTACCTCACGTTCAGCATAAAGCTCAATGTAGTTCTCGTCGGGCTGATAAGTCCTATAGATCGAGAACCGATCTCCCTGATACTCGACTATGGTCTGACCGGAATAGATGAACGAAGATACACGGAAGACATAAGCAGGACTCAACCCGTCCTGCTTTCCCTGCATAAACTCACTCTGGGTGACTTCCCTGACCTCTGCGATGATTTCAACGGAAGCAGTTGAAGCTTCGGGCTGACCGATGTCATCCGTCTGATCACTGTAAGCATCAGAGATCAGTGTGAGTTTATTGATCCTCGTCATCGTCGCTACCTCCGCCGACGTTAGCGTAATGAGAACTCATCAGCATCTTCGTCTTAAGATCGTCATAGGCGATCTTGTACTTGTCTTTCCTTGTGGAATCCTTCTCGAATGAGTAAAGACAATAAGATATGATCGCTTCCTTCTGAAGCGCGTCCGCTTCTGCTGCAATAAACGGCTTGATATCCGTCGTCTGCGTCAAATCAAGGATAGCTGCATCGATATATCTCTGGAACTCGGTATCAACATCCTGTCCCAGCGAGCTGCTGATTCTTGTCAGAGCGAATCTGACCTCATCTAAAAGCGCCATTTCTTATCATCCTTTCTTTGTTGATTTCTTCTTCGTGGTCTTCTTGGGCGGCTCAGGATTCTCTTCGACCTTTATAGTTTCAACCTCTTCGGGCTCGAGAGTGACCGGCTCACATACAAGAGACACCTTCTCTCTGATCTCTTCCATGCGAAGAGGATCAAATGCGGCTGTCTCGATTTCTGCGATATCACCGATCTTGTGAAGTCCCTTGCCATCCATCCACGGAGCTTTAACTCTGACCTTAATCATGTGATTCACCTCCGTCAGATACGGCTTCATAAAAGCCCTGAGTAACGACGACATGACCGACATGGCCGCACTTGATATCACAGTCGAGCCACGTCTCGTAGCCAAGCTGCCTTGCTTTCCATAAAAAGGACAAGTCCTCCCCGACCTTCGCGATCGGGGAGAAGCAGTCCCCATATTTGGCAAACACATCAAACACGACCTGCGTATCCATAAGAAGACAACCAAAGCCGACTCCCTCGACCTTATGCAGTCCGCTAAGCTCACCGCTATAGTGCTCGAACTTGGCACCTTCATCATCGATGTCAAACTTCTCGAAAGCGACGGGAGTGTAAGGATGAGCTCTGCGGAAGTAAAGGGCGCTCACGATGGGAAGATCGTGTTCTTCAGCATCCTTGAGCAGCCGTACTAACGTGTCCGGATCAAAAGTCATATCCGAATCCAACCACAGAATATAGTCGGTATCGAGGTCGATAGCCTGAGCTGCGAGCTTGTTCCTGGCATCATATACGAGCGAAGAACAGACGAAGGAAATCTTACAGTCTCCGACCTTGCCGAGTGTGGCAAGGGATCCAGCGAATCCCGAAGCCACATAGTCCATCGCTGGAATAGCTATCAGTATCTTCTTATCAGTCTTAGTCATGTCAATGTCTCCTCAAAAAATGATCAAGCCTTCTTAACCTGGCAGAATGCGAACTCCTTGATGACAGCAGAGCCGACAGGGAGCCTGGAAACGATCTTAACGAGATCAGCCTCGGCATCGTCCATGTCGTCATACTTGATCTTAACCTCGTCGCCTGCAGGGAAGTTCATCTGAGCACCAACACCGAGATCACCAACGATCAGGAATGCCTCGCCGGTAGTAGCTACCGCAAAAGGCTTGATGCTGTTGTTGAACAGAACAGGAAGTCCCTCAAACGGATCTACATTGTACCCGTTAGCGTACTGAACACGCTTGAAGGCGCTCCATGTCTTCTTGTTCATGATGATGACAGGATCAGCTGCATCATCTGTGAGCTCACCCATAGCCTCAGCTACGAGTCCGACGTCGATCGCGTTTGTGCTGATAGCAGCAACAGCGATGTTAGTTGTAGCTGTGTTCGTGGAAACTGTGCCGGCAGCCTGGATCTTCGCGAGAAGACGATTTGCCGCCTTCTTAGCCACACGGTATGTGAGCTCGTCGTAGACATATCTGAGGAATGCCTCAGATGTAGAATCGAGAACCTCATCAGATACCTGGATCCACTTCTTGATCGTCTCGGGTGTGATGGAGACTACTGCGATGACAAGATTCTCTGCATTAGGAGCAGCTGCACCCTCTGTGTGAACAACAGCATCATCGCCACCGATCTCAACACCGATTCTTACTGTTCCCTTCATGTAGGATCTCTTAACACGTCTTGTGATCGTGTCTCTCTCCCACGCTGTGGAGATGATCTCCTCAACGAATACAGGAGTCGGGATCGTACCGCCTCCGAGATCTGTCAAGAGTGCACGGCACTCCGAAAAGTCGCAGTCACCGTTCTCGGAACGGTAAGCAGCCTTGAGCGCATTAGCATACGCGTCCATGTACTCCTGAGAGCTTCTGATTTCCTTGATATCAGGCATTTTTCTTTCCTCCTGTGCCTTGATTGTAGTGTCGACTGTATCGTCGCCAGCAAGAACGGCCTTGATATCAGCCTTTCTCTGCTCATCAGCGATAGCAGCCTTTCTTTCCTTGATGAAGTCGATTTCCGCGCTAAGAGCCTCGAAGTCAGCATCTTCTGAACTCATGAGGTCCTTGATCTCTGCAAGTCTCGCCTCGATCTCGGCGGATGTCATCTTCATGATCTCTTCCTTAGTCATATGAATTGACCTCCAAAAGTTTAAGTTTGAGTTCGGCTTCCTTCTTTGCCCTCTCCTGCTTGGCGCGCTTCTCTGAAAGTCTCTCCGCTTCGAACTGTTCGATCGCTCCGTCGAAAGCTGCACGAGTTGCTACACCTATGTCAGTGTTAGGGTTTGCCGGGAATCCGACTGCTGATATGTCATAGACCTTCTTGATTCGGTCAATAACACGCTTGACAATGCGTATGTTCTTACCGTCGCCACGGTCTTCGAAGTATTCATCGAAGTGCTGTTCGGCTACTGTGAACGCAAAAGACATCTGGGTATAATTGCCAGCTTCGATATCCTCGAACACGCTTCTGGCCGAAGCGGTTTTTGAAAGATCTGTCTTTGTAAAGAATCCGTGCTCATCTGTGCTCAGGTCGACCGTGCCGTTCTTTGTCCTGGCATAAACACGACCTGTGTGATCGAGCAGGAAGACCACATCGCTGATGTCAGCATCGTCGAATGCCTTCGAGTCGATCTGCTCGACCCATCTCTCATCCTCCCAGTCAAAGAGCGTGTACTCATCGAATGTGGATGCGTAGCCCTCTACGATATAGTCCTTCTCTTCACCTTCCTGAGCTGCTCTCTTGAGCATCTCGAAATTTCTGTATTCTCTGTCATTCTTCACCGGCATTTCCTTCTTCCTCCTCCTGAATGAAATAGTATTCGCCACGGGCGATGAACCTATCGCCCTGCTCCGGCGGAAGTGCCGGGAGCTGATATACCTCACGAGCCTCATTGATAGTCAGGATCCCTCGATCGAGACCGCCCTCGACGAAGTCCTTCTTCTGCTGGAAGCTCATGTACTGCACACGGTTCGAAGTCGCTACGACTTCCGCGCCCATCGAGATCTCACGCTCAGAATAGAGAGCGCAAGTCATCGTCTCACTGAACTGAATCACGAACGGTTCTATCGCTCCTTCATAGAACGCAGCCCATTCATCGCCGACAGCTGCATTCTGCAGGATCTTCTCGTTCACACCGAAGTAATCAAAGACGTTCTCCTTGATCTCTTTGGCCTGCTTCTCATCCGGCGTGTAAGGCTTGATGTCTATCTGTCGGACATCCTTATATGTGTTCGGGAATAGGAGAACCTTGCCACCCTTAGCTTCCTGGCCAAAGTTTCTCTCCGAGAAGTTTGTCTGCTCTTTTTCAAGATCCTTGGCGAGTGAGAAGTTCGAATTAATAGCCATGAACTTATAAGAAGCTGTCGACTTGATGGCTTCCTTAATGCCCTGCTGCTGAATAGTGATGAGATCCATCGTGTCATCAAGAGCGGCGTTGCTCTCACCGAAAAAATCAGATCTGAACTGGAACTTCTTAAGAAGAGCACATTCTGACATCTTACAAGCTGCAGTCTTGCGTCCTGCTCTGTACTGGTATTTAAGCCATAGCTCATCTTTGTACTCGACGACTTTGACCTCCGAAGCTAAGACCGGATAAAAACCAATCTTATTAAGGCCGTCATCATAGATCGGTACCAGCAGACAGTTGTTGGTCGCATCGAGGATCGTATTCACTCTATAAAGAAACTGCGACCATGTGTCCCACGGATTCGGTCTCTTCCTCAAGCGAGCCGTTAGATCAGGCTTCGCAGTCCCAATGAACACGACCTTCAGCTTGCTGACGTGCCTTGATCTGGCATCGATAGCAGCTCGAACAAGCATCGACTCATAGATCTGTCCGCGCCAGTCGCGGAAGACGGGCTCATAAGCTGAGACCAGCTTGAACGTCTTCCCGGCTTCGATGACTTCTTTGATCTTCGGTGTCTTGCCGAGTATCTTGTCAAGAAATCCCATAACCTTCTCCTTCTTATCAGCTCGCATTCTTGAGCTGTTCTCCTAACTGCTCATACCATTTCTGTCGGACGCAGAACGCATCTGACAAGGCGGCAGTTCCATCGATATGCTCCGTCGGACGAAGCTTGATAAGACGGCCGCGCCCACGCTCGGTAGAGAACTTGATCGCTGCATTCAATAGATGAATCTTGAGCAAGTCATTGTCACCGATATGAACCTTACCGTCCTTAAAGAGTCCTTCCATCTCCTGCAGGACGCCCCAGAGGTTGTCGCCCTGGTAAACGTCATCGCACTGGAAGCCGTATGCCTTCAGATCCTGCACGAGGTACTGTGCCGAATAGCGGTCATAGCCGACTTGAAGAGGAAGAATCTCGTATTCCTCCACGAAGTTCACGAGCCAGTTGAAGCAGTCGTGATAGTCGATGAAGTTATCGCCGGACAGCGTCAGCCATCCAGCCTTGATATATTTCGTGTATGGCAGACCGTCTTTCGCCGTCGCCTCTTCGAGCTTTTCTGAAGGCATCCAGAAGTGTCCGAAGACATACAAATTGCCTTCCTTTTCGATAAGGATGATCGCAGCAGTTAAGTCTGTCGTTTGTGACAGGTCGACTCCGGCCACACAGTAAGAGTGACGGAAGTCATCGATCGTGAACTTTTTCGCACACATCTTCTTAATGGTCTTAGTATCAAGCCACGCCTGGGAGCTGTTCTGTTTCAGGCAGCAATATTTCGTGATGAACTCTGTCTTCTTAGACAGAGAACCTTCTGCGACCGCGATTTCTTCGAGCAGATAGTCGATCGAGACGGAGACGCTGAGATTCGGATTGCTCTTATGAAGTTCATTGATATCGTTCCACTTCTCGATGTCGTCGATCATATAAAAGACCGGCAGGATCCTCTTTTCTTTCGAGTCACCGAGAAGGAATCTCGTTCCGCGAAGAACAAGCTCGTCGTAGATACCATCGTTTACATATCCGGCAGTCGTACACGAAAGGATCAAAGGCTGTCGCCTGGCTCCCAGAGCCGACTTCATAACTTCATACTGCTTCAGTCCGGCATCGCCCACCCATGATGCGATCTCATCACAAATGACCATATGAGGATTGAAGCCGTCTGACTTTTTCGCATTGAACGCGATCTTCTTGATGATCGTGTTCGATTCTTCTATGTAGTAATCAGACTTTCTCGATCTGATGCGGTCCTTAATCTCGGGCTCCATCTGGCACATCTGCCAAAAGCACGAATAAATAATCTCAGCCTGTTCGAGCTTCGGAGCGAGACAGTAGATCTCAGCGCCGTACTCATCATCGAGCCACGCCATATATTCGGCGACGGCCGCCCCGAGAAGCGACTTCCCGTTCTTTCTTGCGACAACGAGTATGATTTCACGAAATTGACGATAGTTGTTCTCGTCAACCACTCCGAAGATGACAGAGACAAGCGCCTTCTGCCACAGTTCGAGCTTAAGCAGATCGTTCCTGCCCTTGCTGTGGTGGCAGTAATTCTCTATGAACTTGACAGCTCTGTCAGCTTTCTTTGGTGCAAAATAAAAGGACTTATTTTCAAGTCCTCTTATGATGTATTCATATAAAAGTAATATCCAACGCCCTACTATAATCGAGCCATCTTTGATAGCTTGATAGTATTCGTGGATGTAGTTAGTCATCGAGCTTGCTGAATCCCGTCTTAGCTTCCTTAGCCGGAAGCATCTCATCGAGCTTCTTTATGATAGCCAGGTAATTCTTATCGCTCTGAATGAAGATCTTCGACTCCGGGCGTTCACGATCGAAGGTGACTCCATCGTTCTTCTGCTGGAAGGGCTCAACATTTCCCTTCTTCTTAAGGTCCTCCCATAGATCATCGAGCTGAACTCTCAGGCGAGCCGCCTGATGAATCAGACCATCGACCAGAGACCTCTTGTTCTCAGGTATATCCTTATAAAGCTCATTAAGACGGTCATATTCGATCTCTTCGCGAGACTTCTGTACTTTTTTTACAGCTGTTTTCGGCTTTTTGGCTGTCGTCGTCTTCTTTGCAGCCGGTTTACGAGTACGGACGGCCGTCGTTTTAGGCTTCGCCTCCGATTTCTCGGGCTTACTCACAGGCTTCTCGGTCTTGGTTGCTGTCTTCTTGGTCATTCATGTCTCCTCCTCGGCTAAGCTTCGCGCGCGCGACCCCTTGTTCTGTGCTACTTGAGAGAGAAATTTCTGAC
>Ga0247610_10002022_pt1 | contig 24073 bp, 19 predicted proteins | sample 174DNAGHGhighgp2_FD_193483 | JGI IMG/M metagenome (GOLD analysis project Ga0247610, IMG submission 193483) | Sheep rumen microbial communities from Palmerston North, Manawatu-Wanganui, New Zealand - 1742 DNA GHGhigh gp2 | ecosystem: Host-associated > Mammals > Digestive system > Stomach > Rumen...
GCAGTAGCCAGCCGCACAGCGCCTCAAAAGCAGTTGCCGCATGATACTCGCTGACGCTGGCGCTTTTGGGCGCCATGGACTTTGCGTTTCGTCCCCGGTGGACGATAAACGCCTCTTCTTCCGACAGCCCGGCTTCCATGTCATGCATGGCTTTCGCCTGCATCACTGCCGAGACCATTTTAGCCGCTATGGTATGAATGACCTGGACATGGCTGGAAACTGACAACAGCCGCATCCGGACGTAAAACGTAAAGACACTGTCCCCGATCAGCGCCAGTACGATCGGATTCATCTGATTCGGATCTGGCAACGGCCTGCCTTCTTCCTTGCAAAGGGCCAGCGCCTGTTCTCTTAACTGTTGAAAACGGATAAATTTCACTGTTTTTTCCACCGGGCGCCCTGTGGCGTATCTTCAATCACGATTCCCATTTCGCCCAGCTTATTGCGGATGGCGTCTGCCTGGGCAAAGTTTTTGGCTTTGCGGGCTTCCTGCCGCATATCCAGCAAAAGCTGCATCAGTTCCGCTTCCATTCCGGCTTCGCCGACAGCCGGGGCATCCGCTTCTCCTTCCAGCACGCCAATGATGGAGCAGAATTCCGCAAACACCTTGCTCATCATATCCACTAATTTCCCGTCCGGGGCAATACCTTCGGAATCCACCCGGGCTTTATAGACATTGATCTCTTTCGCCAGGGCAAACATATGGCTGATGGCCAGAGCCGTATTGAAATCATCCCGCATGGCTTCCATGAACTCTTCGCGAAGCTGTTCGATCTTTTTACGAAGCTCCAGGCTTTCTTCCGTGGGTCCGCCGCCGATGATCCTGCGCAACCCTGCCAGGTTCTCTTTGGCAGTACGCAGACGCTGCAGGCTCGCATCCGCCTCTTTCAGTCTTGCATCGCTGAAATCCAACGGACTTCTGTAATGGGTGGACACGATAAAGAAGCGTAAGGTCTCCGGCGCGAAATGAGCCAGGATGTCTTTCACGGTAAAGAAGTTCCCCAGGGACTTGGACATTTTTTCTTCATTTACGGTAATAAACCCATTATGCAGCCAGTAACGGACAAAGGGGTGCACCCCTGTCGCGCCTTCCGACTGGGCGATCTCGTTTTCATGATGGGGGAAGATCAGGTCGCTTCCGCCTCCATGGAAGTCAAAGGAAGAACCCAGATACTTCATGCTCATGGTAGAGCATTCAATATGCCAGCCGGGACGACCCTTTCCCCAGGGAGAATCCCAGGCCGGTTCACCCGGTTTGGCAGCCTTCCACAGCGCAAAGTCCATGGGGTTCTGCTTCCGGTCGTCAACATCTACCCGGGCGCCTGCCATCATATCATTCAGGTCGCGACCGGACAGGCAGCCGTACCGCTTGAATTTCTCCACACTGTAATATACGTCGCCGTCAACCACATAGGCATAGCCGTTATCAATCAGCGCCTGCACGGTATTGATTATATCCGGAATATGCCGGGATACGCGGGGATAGACCTGCACCCGGCGCACATTCAGTTTATCCATCACTTCAAAATAGGATTCGATATACCGTCCGCAGATATCGCTCCACTGTACGCCTTCTTCATTGGCGGTATTGATGATCTTATCATCCACATCCGTAAAATTCTGGACATGGGTCACATCATAGCCTTCATGCTCCAGAAAACGATGGATCACATCCCAGGTCACAAAGGGCCGGGCATTTCCGATATGGGGATGGTTATAGGGGGTCACGCCGCAGACATAGATGCTCGCTTTTCCGGGGTTCATGGGAATAAACTCTTCTTTTCTGCGGGTCATGGTATTATAAACCTTGATTGCCATTCTTTTCACTCCTTTCGCCTGCCATGTTCTGCTTACATGACCTGCGCGCTGATTGCAATATTCCTGTTACCTTGTGAGGACCTGCCTTTTATAATTGGATCCCTGCTTTTGCCAGACTTGCCAGAATGCGTTTTTCCGTACGAGCCAGCCCAAACAGCGGAATCATCTCCGCCAGTTCCGGCCCGTGCTGGTTGCCGGTAAGGGTAACGCGGATGGGCATGTAGACCTGCTGCCCTTTCAGCTTGTTAGCTTTCTGCACTTTCTTAAAGGTGGCCTTTACCGTATCCCGGTTCACTTCCGGCAGCGCCTTTAATTCTTCCAGCAGCGCCTTCATTACCATGGGCGCGGTCTCTTCTTTTAATACGGCTGCCGCTTCTTCGTTTTCAAACTCAAATTCATCGCTGAAATACATGGCAACTTTTTCCGGGATCTGGGCGCCATAGTCCACCTGGTTCTGAGCCGTAGCTACGACCTTTTTCAGCCATTCCAGCTGTTCACCCTCTTCTGTTCCGGTCATGTACCCGGCCTCTTTCATAAAGGGAACTGCCAGTTCCCAGAAGTCTTCCGCCGTCATCTTGCGGATGTGCTGCCCGTTAATCCAGTCCAGCTTCTTAAAGTCAAAGACCGCCGGGTTTTTAGCCACGCGATCCAGGGAGAATTCCTGAATGGCTTCTTCCATGGTGAAGATTTCCTTCTCCCCGCTGGGGGCCCAGCCCAGCAGCGCCAGGAAGTTGTTCAGGCCTGCCGGGATGTAGCCTTTCTGGCGGTAGGCATCCAGGGAGGTGGCACCATGCCGTTTGCTCATTTTTGTATGATCCGTGCCCAGGATCAGGGAAATATGGCCGAAAACAGGCTTTTCAAAGCCCAGTGCGTCATAGACCAGCAACTGCCGCGGCGTATTGGATAAATGCTCCTCTGCCCGGATTACATGGGTCACGTGCATCAGGCTGTCGTCAATAACAACAGCATAATTATAGGTAGGAATTCCGTCAGATTTAACAATGACAAAATCGCCGATTCCATTGGAATCGAACTCTACGTCGCCGCGGACCAGGTCGTGGACAACGATCTTTTCATTGGGCGGCACACGGAGACGGATGGAAGGCTTGCGGCCTTCCGCCTCATATTTTTCGATCTGCTCCCGGGTCAGGCTTCTGCATTTTCCCATGTACCGGGGCATCTTCCCGTCTTTCAGCAGCGCCTGACGTTCCTCTTCCAGTTCTTCCGGCGTGCAGTAACAGTAATAGGCTTTTCCTTCAGCAAGCAACTGATCTGTATATTTCTTATAGATATCCAGCCGCTCCATCTGGCGGTAGGGGCCGTATGGACCGCCTACGTCAACGCCTTCGTCCCAGTCCAGCCCCAGCCACTTTAAGGCATTTTTAATGTTCTCTTCCGATTCCGGAGTAGAACGTTTGCGATCCGTATCTTCAATACGAAGCACCATCTTTCCGCCCAGCTTTCTGGCCAGCAGCCAGTTAAACAGAGCGCTGCGGGCGCCTCCGATATGGAACGGCCCGGTAGGGCTTGGTGCAAAACGTACGCGAATTTCCTGTGACATTAAGATCCCTCCAAAATTTTGATAGTTTATTATTATTGTTTTTATTCAATATATGCCAACAATCCACTTCATGTATGGAAGCGCCGGTTCATTGGTATAAACGCCTGCCAACGCTTTTTTCTGTTCCTGTATTCTCATTACAGATTTCCGGGTTCAGTTTCTTATCAGGCTGGCTATCGCTTCTGCGGCGATTCCTTCGCCCCGTCCGGTAAATCCCAGTTTTTCCGTAGTAGTCGCCTTTATATTGACTGCGCCGGCATCAATCCCCAGATCCTGCGCTACCATTTTTTTCATCTGTGGAATAAAGGGCGCCAGCTTCGGACGCTGGGCAATGATGGTCACATCTACATTATTGACCTTCCAGCCTTCCGCGTCCAGCAGTTTCACAACCGTTTCCAACAGCATTCGGCTGTCTGCCCCTTTGTAGCGGTCATCCGTATCGGGAAAGTGCTTCCCGATATCTCCCAGAGCAGCGGCTCCCAGCAGCGCATCCATCAGCGCATGCAGCGCCACATCCGCATCACTGTGCCCCAACAGCCCTTTTTCCCAGGGAACGGCAACGCCGCATAAAACCAGCGGCCGGCCCTCTACCAGCGCGTGAACGTCAAATCCGGTCCCTACGCGAAATTGTATCATGTATTTCTCCTTTATGCCAAATCTATTTCCCGGGCAATTCCCCCGCCCCGCCGACCCTGCGTTTTCTCAGGATCTCTTCCGCCAGCAGCAGATCTTCCGGAGTCGTTACCTTGATATTTTCATAAGAGCCTTCCGCCACCGCTACCGGATAACCGGCCGCTTCTGCCAGTGACGCGTCATCGGTTACGGCAAAAGGATGCTCTTTCAGATACGCATAGGCTTTGCGAAGTATGTTCACCTCAAAAATCTGCGGCGTCTGTACAGCGCACAGGGAACTCCGTTCCAGTGTTGACACGACATACCCGTCCGAATCAGTCACTTTAATCGTATTCTTGACCGGAACAGCGGCAATGGCCGAACCGCACTGCCTGGCCTTTTCCAAGGTCCGAAGGAAAACATCCCTGCCGGCAAAAGGCCTGGCGCCGTCATGGACGGCTACATAGCCTTCCGTATCTGTCACCAGGGCCAGCCCGTTGGCTACCGAATCCTGCCGTTCTTTTCCGCCGACGGCAACCTTCCATTCTATTGTCGCGAAATGCTCCGGCTGATACCGGTTTATCAAAGCTTCTGTTTCCGAAACTTCCCCGGCTCCCACAACGACAACCGCGTTCCGTACCAGACCGGTTTCTGCCAGCATCTTCATACACAGTATCAGCAAGGGCATCCCGCCGATACAGGCAAAAGCCTTGTTTTTTCCCAGCCCAAGCCGTTTGCCGACACCGGCTGCCGGCACAATTACTGTCAGGGAGTCTTTCATCTTTCCTCCATATCGTTTACAGTCAGCAAAACCTGACATATAAGGAAACACTGATTAAATGAGTTTGTATGCTTGCCGAGGACGCAAATTAAACAGTATATCCTTAAAGAACGGTTACATCGGATTTCTCGCCACCTTGGCGAAGATCATACGTCCGGCCGAAGTCTGCAGTACCGACGTTACAGCCACTTTGATCTTGTTGCCGATATATTTGCGGCCGCCTTCTACCACGATCATAGTCCCGTCCTGCAGGTATGCGATAGCCTGGCCGTTTTCTTTTCCTTCCCGGAGCAGGTACGCCGTCATCTCCTCGCCGGGAATGACCACCGGCTTCATGGCATTGGCCAGATCGTTGATGTTCAGGATCTGGATTCCCTGTATGGAGGCTACCTTGTTCAGATTAAAATCATTGGTGACGATGACCGAACCCGTATCTCTGGCCAGCGCGATCAGTTTGCTGTCAACATCCTGGAACATATCGTATTCGATATCCTTCACCACGACCACATGGTGGAACATGTCCTGCATCTCCTGGATCAGGTCCAGCCCGCGCCGTCCTTTTGCCCGCTTCAGGTTATCTGAAGAATCGGACAGACGCTGCAGTTCATCCAGCACAAAGTGAGGGACCACCAGATTCCCTTCCAGGAAACCGGTCTTCAGTATATCCGCGATGCGCCCGTCTATGATCACGCTGGTATCCAGCAGCTTATTGCCAGCTGCCAGTTCCGCAGGCATCGCCGCGACATCTACCACCGTGTCTTCCGGCAGCGGTTCTTCGCGGCTCTCAGTTATTTTATCCCCAACGTTCTCTCTGGAACGGGAGCGGTAAAACAGCCCCAGAATATCCTTGCTCTTGTGCAAAGCCACCTTGGCGCCGGTTAGGGCCAGGACCAGACTCAGCACAATGGGGATATAGGAACCGACAATAGGCAGCCGGGAAAAGGGCGCTCCAATCAGATTCGCCAGAATCAGGCCTACCAGGACGCCGATCAGGGACACGATAATGTCCGCAGACGGCGCTTTGGCCAGCACCGACGCTACCATCTCGGAATATTTCAGCAGGTATTTAATGATGAACGGCGTAATGACCCAGCCAATCCAGCTGAAAAACATGACGCTTAGAATCGCAAAGAGCCAGTGAATGTACGAATAACCCAGCAATCCTTTGGAATGCACGTTATAGCCGATCAGGAATGAAATATGCGGAAGCAGCTGCTCCATAAGAATAAGTCCGGTTACTGTTAAAATGACAGCTATAGCGATAGTGAGTATTCTCCGTAGCATGATTTTCCTCCTTTCTTTCAGAATGTAAGCATGAAACAGATACTATTTACCCATCATACTTATTTTTATATTTTACTACAGATTTTCATTTAATAACAGAGCAAAGGCGATTATTTCACAAAAAAATGCCAGAATTTACATTCCGGCATCTTTGTTATTCAAGGAAACCCTAATCAACTGTATCGCCCTGCCCATATCCAATCGCGGTACACTTTTAATTTCAGGTTATATTCAACGCGCTGTCAATCCATTTTTCAGCAGCATCAAGACTGCTGTTATTCACAATCATAATCTCGCTGGCCAGTATCTGCCTGGCATTAGCTAACAGGCGCCTTTCCCCTGTCGACAATTTCTTCTGACGATCCTGCCTTTCCAGAATACTGATCACCTCGGCCAGGTCCATCACATCTCCGCTCTTCATCTTATCAATATAAATCGTAAACCGACGATTCCATGTTATGCTCTTATAATTGTTATCAAATTCCGTTTCCAAAACCTTCTTGATGGATTTCAGTTTCGTTTTCGGAATAATCGGGCGCAGTCCTACCTTTTCCATGTTACAGAGAGGAATGCGTACTTTCATATTGCCAATAAGCATGGAAAGAACGAGATATTGAGTTGGTTTTTCTTCGTATACCCGCTCTTCAACCGATTCCACCAGCGCAGCGCCGTGCATCGGATATACTACTTTATCCCCAACCGAGAACATGGGGCACCTCCGCTATAGATTACCCGTAATAAATCAAAATTTCAAAAACTTCAATAAGTAAAAGTCTGTTGACACGTATATTATAGCATGATTTTTTTGCCCCGTCAAAATTTTTTATTATATATCAGCATAGGAATACTGTCAATATCTTTTTATACCTTCTTTGATGATTTTTTCGACACCGTTAAATCCTGTCACGAAAACATAGCGTGAATCGCTTCTTCTACCGTTTTTACCTTAAGGATAGTTCCCTGAAATCCATCCGGCAGACGCAGCGTTGCAGAGGGTACGATAAAGCGCCGGAACCCGAGCTTGGATGCGTCCATAATCCGTCGTTCCATGGCCGGGACGCGGCGGACCTCCCCGGTCAGCCCGATTTCACCGAATACCATCATTCCCCGGGGGACGGGGCGGTTTCGATAACTAGATACCAATGCCGCAAGTACCGGAAGATCCGCAGCAGGTTCGCTGACCCGGATCCCTCCTACGACATTGATGTACGCGTCATAAGTGCCAAAGTCCATCCCCATCCTGCGTTCCAGCACCGCTATCAGCATGTTGACCCTGTTATAATCAAACCCCACTGCGGTCCTGCGGGGCATACCATAGGGCGTTCTTGCCGCCAGTGCCTGGAATTCCAGCATAATGGGGCGGTTCCCCTCCATGCAGCCGCCGATCACGGCGCCAACAGTTTCCGCTTCCCGTTCTTCCAGAAACAACCCCGCCGGGTTAGACACTTCCTCCAATCCGCCCTGCTCCATGGAAAAAATACCGCACTCCTCTGTAGAACCGAAACGGTTCTTTAAAGCACGCAGTACACGGAATGCATAACTGCGGTCCCCCTCAAACTGCAACACCGCATCCACCATGTGTTCCAGCAAACGGGGTCCCGCAATGTTTCCGTCCTTCGTCATATGCCCGATAAGCAGCACCGCGGTTCCTGTGGTTTTTGCATAGCGCAGCAGCCTTGCCGTACATTCCCGAACCTGTCCCACGCTGCCGGCCGCCGTCTCCAGATCGCTGGTATACATGGTCTGGATTGAATCGACCACCAACAGGGATGGCTGTTCCTGTTTCGCCTGCAATAAAATGCCGCCGATCTCCGAAGCCGTCATGATAAGAAGCGAATCGGTGCAATCGCCCAGACGGGCTGCGCGCATGGCGGTCTGTTCTTCAGACTCCTCCCCGGATACATATAACGTTTTGATGTTTTTCTGGCTAAACCGCATAGCCACATCCAACAGGATGGTGGATTTCCCGATTCCGGGATCCCCGCTGAGGAGAATCAGGCTGCCGGGTACAATGCCGCCGCCAAGCACCCTGTCAAACTCACGGATGCCTGTTTCCATCCGCGTCACCGGTTTGGCTGAAACGCTGCTGATGGTCCTGGGCCTGCTGCTTTCTATAAATGAAACGTACCCCTGGTCCCTGGTTTTTGTTTCCATCTGTTCAACCAGCGAATTCCAGCTTCCGCACTCCGGACATTTCCCCAGCCAGGATGATGTTACATAGCCGCATTCCTGGCAGACATAGCTGATCTTAGCTTTTGATTTAGCCACAATTCGTTTCCCCCTGTACAGGCACCATATTTTCTTCCGCACAGGTTTCCTTCATGCGGGTAAAACTGAAGTCGCCGCCGATGACATCGATCATGATCTCATCTCCGTCCGTAAATGTCCGCTCCAGATACAGATCCGCCAGCTTATCCTCAATATCTTTCTGCAGGGCACGGCGCAACGGCCGGGCGCCGTAACGGATATCCATTCCTGTTTCCAGCAGCCTGTCCCTGGCAGCCTGGGTCACGCGCAGCCGCATCCCGGTATCCTGCAGGCGCTTTTGAAGCTCTTCCAGCATTTTGTCAACGATCTGCGCCAGTTCTTTCTTGCCAAGCGGATCAAACACAACGGTTTCATCCAGACGGTTCAGGAATTCCGGACGGAAAATATCCCGGATCCCCTGCAGCACATTCTGTTTCTGACTCATGACCCCGGCCTCGGCCGTCGCCGCAAACCCCAGGCTATGTTTATCGCTCATCAGCTCGGCGCATGCGTTGCTGGTCATCAGAATCACGCAGTTGCGAAAATCAACCGTTACCCCCTGCCCGTCTGTGAGCCGACCATCTTCCATAATCTGCAGCAGCAGGTTAAAGATATCGGGATGGGCTTTTTCGATTTCATCCAGAAGGATGATGGAATACGGACGGTGTTTAACGGCTGAAGTCAGCCGTCCGCCTTCCTCATACCCGACATAGCCGGGAGGAGCGCCGACAAGGCGTGACGCCGTGTGTTTTTCCATATATTCGCTCATATCGAACCGCAGCAGAGCCCGTTCATCTCCAAACAGGTTCTCCGCCAGCGCTTTGGCCAGTTCCGTCTTCCCCACGCCGGTCGGCCCCAGGAACAAAAACGAGCCAACAGGCCTGTGCGGATCTTTCAAACCTGCCCGGGCACGTCGCACAGCCTGGGCCACGGCCTTTACGGCTGCATTCTGCCCGACGATCCGTTCATGCAGCGCATGCTCAAGCTGAAGCAGATTTCCCGATTCTGCCGCGTTCAGCCGCGTCAGCGGGATATTGGTCCAATGGGAAATGATCTGGCGCACCGTATCCGCGTCCACTACCGGATCACCCATCTCACCGGAAAAATCCCTGCTGCTGTGCAGTTTAACCGATGCACAGGCTTCATCCAGAATATCGATCGCCTTATCCGGCAGATTCCGGTCCGGCAGGTACCGGTCAGACAGTTTGACCGCCGCCGCCAGCGCCTCTTCCGACACACGCACATGATGATACTTTTCATAGCGGTCACATAAATGCTTCAGTATCCGCAATGCGGCATCGACATCCGGCGCGTCAATACGGATCGGCTGAAAACGCCTCTCCAGCGCCGCATCCTTTTCCACGCTCTTACGGTAATCCTCCAGCGTGGTAGCGCCAATCACGTGCAGTTCCCCTCTGGCCAGCGCGGGCTTGATAATGTTGGCAATATTCATATTTCCGTCGCCGCCGTTCATCAGCATCTGCAGTTCATCCATAAAGAGGATAAGGCGGGGACAATATTTTACGGCTTCAATGATCTTCTGCATCCGCTCTTCCAGTTCTCCCCTGTACTTGGCACCAGCCACAACGGATCCCAGTTCCAGGGAAAAGATGATCTTATCTGCCAGAAAATCGGGAACCTCATGATTTACAATACGCTGCGCAAGGCCTTCTGCCACAGCGGTCTTCCCCACACCTGACTCGCCAATGAGGACCGGGTTGTTTTTGGTCCTGCGGCACAGGATCCGCATCAGGTGTTCCAATTCCTTTTCCCTGCCCAGAACCGGATCCAGCTTGTCCTTCGCTGCCAGTTCATTCAGGTTTCTGCCAAAGCCCTTCAGCAGTTTCAGGGCTTTCTGCAGTTCCGCTTCTGCTTTCTCTTTCTTAGCCTGCGATTTGAACTTATTATTCTCTGGCAAAACATGGGATGCGATAAACTCTTCGTGCATCATCGCCTGCACACGGTTCATGCTGATATTGAACCGACCCAGCACACGGGAGGCCACGCAGCCAGCTTCAGCCAACAGCCCCAGAAGCACATGCCCGGAGCTTACCAGATACAATCCGTCCGCATCAGCGAAGGATTTCGCATACTGCATGGCTTGCGACGCTTCTGCTGAATACGATACAGGCGGCGCGTCTTCCACCGTTTTCCTCATCCACGTTTCCAGTTCCCCCAGCAACGTGTACTTGTCTACACCGCAGCGCAACAGCAGATGCGCCGCCTGGCTCGACGGTTCCTGCAGCATTGCCCACAGAATGTGTTCGGTTCCAATCTCTTCCTGCCGGCGCTGGGTCGCGACCCTCCGTGCGGTAGCCAGGATCTTTTCCGCCGCATCTGTATAAAAGTGATTCTTTTGACCATACTCCTCTTCGTAATTCCGTTCCGCCAGTTTCCGCAGCGGCTTAAATATCTCTTCCAGTATGTTGCGGGTCTCTTTTCCGCCCTGGCCCGCCAATACGCCTTCCGCCGCAAATTCGCGGGCGCAGGATTCGCAGAGCCATTTGCTTACCCGTTTGTCATTTACCACGCAAACTACGTTTACCGTGGCTTCCCTTTTTCCACAACGTTCACATAACATCAGTATCCTCCTGTCGTCTTTCAGACGCAACAGTATCTAAGGAAGCGCCGATCAATTCATTTGCACGTCTGTCCGCGCTTCCCTGATTCCTATTTCACTATTACCCTGCCTTTACCATGCGGTCGACTGCTTCGCGCAAGATCCGGCGCTTGTCCCGTTCCGAGACATCCATGATCCCCATGAGGTAATGCAGCAGTTCGTACTCCCTGTCCGTCAGCATCCGGTTCGAATGCCAGTATTGCAAGATCTCCTCAACAGAAGGTTCCTGTTCCTGCTCTTCCACCGGGAGTATGCGGACGATGCGGATAAAACCGCCGCTGCCGCGCCGGGATTCAACCAGATACCCTCTTTCCGGGGTAAACCGCGTGCTCAGCACATAACTGATCTGGGACGGAGCGCACGACAGGCGATCCGCCAGTTCATTCCGCTGCACCAGGACTGTATTCTTGCTGGCAGCCAACAGTTGTCCTACGATAAAGCTCTCAATTGCATCCGCCATATTTTTCATGATCGACCCTGCTTTCTTCATTATTATTTAGGTCATACTCTGGGGTGTTATATTGATATTATATTTGACTTTTTGACTTTACGCAAGTATTGACCTTAAAATTTCACAAAGTCGTCGAATATGGCAGGATTGTGTTTCATATATAACAAATAATACAAAAGTCCTCTGTATTTCCATCTCTTCCAAGATTTCCATGCAGAGGACCTGTTTTTATTCAGTTTTTACTCTACATCCATAAAAGCCGTCATCACACGATCCGGGTACCCCGCAGACAAAAATCCACGGATACGGAAATTCCTTACCCTTTAGCCAGTTCTGCCTTCATGATCCGCTTATAGGCTTCCACGCCGGGCTGGTCATAGGCGTCCACATCGGCCAGTTCGCCTTCATACGCAATGCTGTACATCAGGAACATCAGAAGCTGCCCGACATAGCGGGGGGCCAGTTCCGGCAGCACATAACGGGCATTCAGCCGCCCGTCTTCTGTCAGCGCGGTCTCATTCGCCGTCAGGGCTGCCTTCAGCAATACATTCATTTCTTTATCTGCATACAGGGCAAACGCTTTTTCCTGCGGGAACGGATTTTTAACGATAATCTGTTCCGCCGGCTTTTCCACTTCCAGGAACTGGATCACCTTGTTACGTTTGCCATCCTGATGCTGTTGCGTCATGGAATGCATGTCCGTCGTTCCTACGGCCACTACCGGAGTGCGTCCGTAATACACCGTCTTCCCATTGCGGTCCGTCCGTTTTCCCAGCGATTCCGCCAACAGCTGCACATACCAGGCGCCCAGGCACTGGAGGGCGTCGCCGTATCCCATCAGAACCTCTATATCAGCGCCCAGCTTCTCCGCAGCCAGATATTTCAGGGAAGCATTCAGCAACGCCGGATTGTCGGCACCTTCTGTAGCCAGGCACAGCTCCGACATCTCCCGCGCGCCTTCTAACAGGGAACGGATATCATATCCCAGCGCCGCGCACATGAGAAGACCGGGATTGCTTAAGATGCAGAACCGGCCGCCAATTCCTTCCGGGATACTGAAAGCGGGCCAGTTATTTTCTTTGGCCAGACGGTACAGAAGGGATGCGTCCTCGTCCAGTCCGGTCACCGCTGTCACGTCTACCGTAAACCATTCCGGGTGGGACTCCATATAACTCAGCAGCGCCGCAAAACTGGTCAGCGGTTCCATGGTTGTACCGGATTTAGAAATGGGAACCAACTGGATATGCAGCGGATGTTTCACATGCTGCGCCTGCAGCGTCAGGGTTCGCATGATTCCCTGCAACGCCGTCCCGTCCACATTATTCCCTGCAAAATAAATCTGGGGATAGCCGTTCCGTTCTTTTTTCGGCAGCTGGTTCCAGTACGGTTTTGTCGCCAGGTCAAAAATCACCTTGTCTCCCAGATAAGAGCCCCCGATGCCGATGAACACCGCCGCATCTACCGAATCCTTCCACGCCGCGCCCAGCTTTTCCAGACGTTCTATGGATTCTTCATCGTTCGGATTTCCCTGTTCCAAATATGCCTGCCTGGGGAAATACACATGCTCCGGCGTCCCATCCTTGGAAAGATGCGCTTTGGAAAATCCTTCGCCGCGTATCTTACGTACTGCCGCCACAGCCTGCTCCATCGCCGGCTGCAGATCCTTCAGCGCCTCCACGGTTACCCTGCCTTCTCCGATCAGGTTCTGATACCGAAACTGGAATCCGCCTTTCATTCCAATACTGCCTGTCAACTCCATCCTTTTCGCCTCCAAATTTTAGCGGGCCTGCCGGTGTCATCTCAGATTTTCCAGCGAACTGCAGAAAGCCAGTCCCTTTACGGATGACGCGCCCGCCTTTTTTAATGCAGCCGCTGCTGCAGAAAATGTAGTGCCTGTGGTAAATATATCATCCACTAAAATAACAGATTTACCACCGACATCACCAGTAACAGCAAAGCAGTCCTTCAGATTCCGCACCCTTTCTTCGGGCTTCAGCCCGTACATGGGAAGCGTCTTCCTGGTGCGGCACAGCACCGGCTTCCATATCCCCCCGAATTCCTTTGCCCGTTCGGAAAACAGTGTGGAAGGAATATCAAAGCCCCGTTTTCGCAAACGGGACGGATCCGTAGGCACGCCGCACCATATGGGACAGCCGGATGATCTTTGCGGCCCGGAAGTTACTGTACAATTATTATAATGTTCGTCATGCAGTGGAAGATTTCCTGCATCTGTTGAAAATTTTATAATAATATTTTGCACAGACACGTCCTGCATAAGCATTTCCACTTCCCCTGCCAGTTGTTTCAGCCGTCTTTGGTCCGAAGCAAACTTGATTTCATGAATCGCCTGCTTTATTTCCCTCTCATAACTGAAAACGGATACGCCCCCGTCAAGGAAATCGATGGTGGGGAACGGTCTCATCTGCAAAAAGCCCCGGCGACAGTCCCTGCACAGGAAACCGTTCTCAATTTCCACACTGCAGCAGGCACAGCAGCGCGGGAACAATATTTCATCAAGCAAATCCAGGATCAACTCACAACTCTCCATTTTCCTGAAGACGTTCTTTCAGCAACGAATACCGCCGCCGCGTACGGTCATTGGACACCGCCGTCTGCAGTGCCGCTTTGGTCCCTACCAGAACGACCTTCCGGCGGGCCCGGGTGACTGCCGTATACAGCAAATTCCGCTGCAGCATGACGTAATGCCCCGGAACCAGAACCAGTACCACCTGCCCGTACTCGCTGCCCTGGGATTTATGTACGGTCATGGCATAGGCCAGCTGGAGTTCGTCATACTCCCCGTCCTCATACGTTACATATTCCCCGTCCGGGCGGTCCGGATACCACACCCGAAGGGTTTTCCCCGCAACTTCGGCAATCTGTCCGATATCGCCGTTATACACTTCTTTTTCATAATTGTTGCGGATCTGCATCACCTTGTCCCCCAGGCGGAGGACCATACCTCCCGGCTGCGCAATCTCCTGCTTATCCGGCGAGGCAGGGTTCACCCGCTCCTGCAGCAGCCGATTCAGATTCTGTACCCCGCAGATACCTTTGTGCATAGGAGACAGAATCTGCAGCACCTGCCAGTTCTGACCACCTGCAGTCCCGGCGTATAATTCAGTAATATAGGCTGCGGCCTGTTCCTCATCCGCAAATTCCACCATGGAAAAATCGCTGTCTTCCACACATTCCGGCATCATCCCGCGATTGATCCGGTGGGCATTGCGCACGATCGGACTGACCTCTGCCTGCCGGAACACTTCGCGCAGCCGGACCACGGGCATCTTCCCGCTCTGGATCAGGTCCTGCAAAACCGAACCAGCCCCTACCGAAGGAAGCTGGTCCACATCGCCCACAAGAATCAGATGACAGCCCAACGGCAGCGCGTCCAACAGATGATAGAACAGGAAAATATCCAGCATAGAAGCTTCGTCAATAATCACAGCCTGCGTTTCCAGCAGATCGTCGGCATTCTTCCCGAACTCTCCGGTCACATTGTATTCCAAAAGGCGGTGCACCGTCTGCGCCTTTTTACCCGCCGCCGCTTCCAGACGCCGGGCCGCCCGGCCGGTAGGAGCTGCCAGCATCACTTTGCACCCGGCGCGTTCCAGAACAGAAAGGATCCCTTTGATGATCGTTGTCTTACCGGTACCCGGGCCGCCGGTCAAAGCAAACACGCCGAACCGCAGGGAAGACCGAATCGCCTCTTTCTGTGCCTCTGCCAGCTGGAGGCCCGCTTCCCGTTCCCAGCCTTCCATAATCTTTTCTTCATTTACCTTGCCCAGGCTGTCCGGATGGTCCCGCAGTTTCAGCAGCATACGGGCCGTTTCCTTTTCCGCCCGGTACAGATATTCCGGATAGACATAACGCTGCCCGCCCCAATCCTCCGTGCGGATGAGGTCGTGCTTTATCAGATTGCGGAAAACCGCTTCCGCATCCATATATTCAACCTGCAGAATCTGAACGGCATACCGCAGCAGATCATCTTCAGGAACGCAGGTGTGCCCTCCTGTCACAGCCAGATTCAGCGCATACCCGATACCGGCCCTGACGCGCTCTTCGGATGCAGGATCAAAGCCCAAAGACAGAGCGATCCGGTCCGCTGTTTTAAAACCGATACCTTCGATATCTTCTATCAGCCGGTAAGGATTAGCCCTGATCCGGGTTACGGCCGTTGCCCCGTAGGCCAGCTGCAATTTTGCCGCATAACCTCCGCTCACGCCGTGTTCTTCCAGAAACAGCATGATCTCGCGCAAATCCGAAATTTCTCCGTACGCCTTTCCGATGGCTTCCGCCTTTCGGGCTCCGATGCCTGAAATCTCCGTCAGCCGGAACGGTTCCGAATCCAGTATTTCCAGCGTCTGTTTTCCGAAATGAGATACGATCCGGGACGCCATTGTTTTCCCGATTCCTTTCACAGCCCCGCTGGCCAGAAACCGTTCAATCCCTTCTGCCGATCCCGGCCTGACTGACTGATACGATGCAATACGGAACTGCTGCCCGAACCGCGCATGCTGGACCCAACTTCCCATAGCCTTTACCGTTTCACCTAAAAACGGGGCCGGTCCACTGTACACAGCCGTGACCCCCCCGCCTGCGGCAGCTTTCAGCCGCAGCACGCAAAAGCTTCGGTCTTCACTTTGGAATATGATATTTTCTACAGAACCTTCTAACTGTTCCATGCAGTACCTCAATACAATAGTATAAAATTAAGTATATTATATCACGAACCGGGCAAACCGGCGGTCCGGAATCCCCTTTTGCTGCCACAATTTACATAAAGTTCATAATCTGCGCGCATTTACAGTTTATTTTGACAACAGCAGACGGCTCTGCTATAATCTATGTACGCCGAAGAATCAATACAGGGACTCCGGCTATGCAAACACAAACACAGAACGGGTATAAACTGGTATTACCGGCAGTTTTAAAAGGAGATTCATTTTGAAAACAGGATTACTGATCGCCGCCGATCTGTACGGCTGCGCAGAAGACGCGCTGGAACAGGGCGCCGTTAAAGAAAGACTTGAAAAGCTGTCCGCAGACAATCACATGCAGATGCTGCGTATGCAGACAGAACAGGACGATGCAACAGGATACAGCGTCTGCTGCATCTGCAAAGACGGCCATATCATTCTTCATATCGATACGGAAAAGGGCTTCGTCTCCATTGACGGATTCTCTTTCTGCGAGGAGGCGGATCCGGAAAAAACGGTTCGGGATCTGTGCGGCTTCTTTTCCCCCGATACCATGAAGCTGACCTACGTTGACCGCGGCAATTACAGCAAGAAAGCAGACATGAAACCAAGACACCGGAACAAAAACCGAAAGATCGCCCAGATGCGGAATATGACAAAACGGTTTGGGAAGTACCTGATGAAACCGAAATCTTTATAACCCAAACAAAAATCAAGACTGGCAAAAATGCCAGTCTTTTTTATCGTCTTTTTTATGGAGATGCTGCTTAAATGAATTCGTACAACGAAAGGAACTCTCGCCGGACAGTTGTTACATAAAAAAACAGGATGCATCGTATTAAGACGCATCCTGCCGTAAAGCCATCCCACAGATGAAGGTCAGTTCCCTCGATAACTCATAAAGGAATACTTGCCGTACTGTACAATGCAGCTCCATAATACAGTTCCCTTGCGGATATCCAGCTTTTCAATATTGTTGATCATGGCTCCGCCGGAAACCGGAAGGTAATCGCCATTGTAAACGACATGATGAATATAGTAAAGATCCGACTGTTTCAGGTCAAACTCAACCATTCCCTTTTCATCGGAGACCGCTTCCAGATCCTGCCCCTTGGTCGTATTATAGATCATCGTAACGCCCGGCAACGGCTGCTTTTCCCTGGTCATAAACAAATATACCAGTTTGGCAGTACCCTGCTTGCGCATGGCCTGCGCCTCTTTCAGGTAGTGGTTCTTATACGGATTCTCATCACTGGGAGCCGCAAAAGCAACGGCAGACAACATGGTCATCAGTACGGTCAGAACAGACAGCAAAAATAAGGATACCTTTTTCATAGAAAGACCCTCCAACATCAAATTAATAACATGCCAAAAATACCCTGCGAATCGTATTATAACACAAAATCAGCAAAAGGTCACAACGAAATTGGAACTTCGCTTTTTTTACTCCTCAATTTCCCCCAGGATCACCTCATCCATCCTGCCTTCCTCTTCCAGCGCCACTTCAATGGTCTCCTTGCGGGACGTGGGCACGTTTTTGCCGGCATAGTCAGCCCGGATAGGCAATTCGCGATGACCGCGGTCAATCAGCACCGCCAGCTGGATGGACTTAGGGCGGCCCATATCGATCAGGGCGTCCAGCGCCGCGCGGATCGTCCGTCCCGTATACAGGACATCGTCCACCAGCACAATATTCTTCCCCGTAATGTCAAAGTCGATCTCCGTCCCGTGAATGACCGGATTATATCCCATGGAAGTCAGGTCGTCGCGATACAGCGTAATATCCAGAGAACCCGTAGGCACCGCAACGCCTTCTATCTTCTTTACTTCTTCCGCAATGCGTGCCGCCAGCGGTACGCCGCGGGTACGGATCCCGACGATGGCTACATTTTCCACACCTTTATTCTTCTCCGTAATTTCATGGGCAATACGGATCAATGCGCGGCGGATCCCATCAGCATCCATAATCGAAGTCTTTTTCACAATTGTCTTCATAGTTCGTCACCTCTTATATATATATTAACAGATACATTGGGCAAAAACATGTTTTTTCTGCGAACTTTTAACTATTTGGCCCTGCCATCCGAGCAGGGGAGAGCCTTTACACTGCCCGTATCTCCCACATCAGGCAGAATTTCCTTAAAACTGTCCGTTACGCAACCGGGTCAGGATCTTCTGCATATCATCCGGCAACGGCGCTTCAAAATACATCTCTTTCCCGGTGCGCGGATGAATAAATTCCATCGTCTGAGAATGAAGGGCCTGCCCGTTTATGGAAAACGGCGTTTTCACCGGCGAATACTTCGGATCCCCTACCAGCGGATATCCCAGATATTCCATATGCACGCGGATCTGGTGGGTCCGACCGGTTTGGAGGCGGCAACGGACGACGGTAAACCGTCCGAACCGTTCCATCACTTCATACTCCGTAATTGCCTCCCGACCGCCTTCCTGCACAACGGCCATCCGTTTCCTGTCATTTTTATCCCTGTCGATCCGCGTCCGGATCTCGCCAGAATCAGTTTTAATATTCCCGCGGACGACGCACAGATAAGTGCGTCGGGCAACCTTATCCTGAATCTGCTGCGACAGAGATGCATGGGCCTCATCGTTTTTTGCGGCAATCATGACACCGCTGGTATCCTTGTCCAACCGGTGCACGATGCCCGGACGGATGACGCCGTTGATCCCTGACAGGTTCTTACAGTGAAACAGCAAGGCGTTCACCAGCGTTCCGGAATCATGCCCCGGCGCCGGATGCACCACCATGCCCCGTTCCTTATTTATAACGATGACATCTTCATCTTCATAGAGGATATCCAGCGGAATATCTTCCGGTACTGCTTCCAGCGGAATCGGCCGCGGCAGCGTAACCAGGAAGGAATCACCCGGTCGGATCTTATAGTTGGGCTTGATTACTTTACTGCCTTTTACAACCCGCCCCTCATTTAACAGGAGCTGCACATGGGAACGGGTACTTTCCAGCGCTTCTGCCAGAAACACGTCAGCCCGCTTCCCCGCGTCCCCGGCCGTTGCAGTCAGACAGCGTACATCTTCCGCATCTGTCAGTTCTTCCATTTCTATATCGTCCGGCCGGTCCGGCTGCAAATCGCGTCTTACTTCTTCTATCAGTTTTCCCATGCTTTATTAATCACCATATCCCATAAAATCAGGCCGACCCCTGTGCAGATCGCAATGTCTGCCACATTGAATACCGGCCAGATGCGGAAATCAAAAAAGTCGATCACAAGACCCGTCAACGCCCGGTCCCACAAATTCCCGACAGCGCCTCCCAGAAACAAAGCCGTCCCGGTCCGCACCCGCCATCCTTCTGATAAAATGTCCTTCCGCATCCACACAATCGCCAGCACGGCCGCAACGCCAATCGCCAGAAAGAACGACCGGTTATGAGGCAGCATGCCGAAAGCAGCGCCCGGATTCAACACATACGTCAAATGAAAGACATTCTCTATTACAGGAATGCTCTCCCCTTCCGTCATCCTGGCAACGACCTGCATTTTGGTCAGGCGGTCGAGAGCCAGCACAAGCAAGGGCAACCAGATTAAAATCATACTATCTCCTACAGGTATTATAACAAAAACCCCGCTGCCTGTCAGCAGGCAACGGGGCAGCCGTTTGTATCAGTACATCACTTTGTTGGCAATAACCAGACGCTGGATCTGGTTTGTGCCTTCGTAAATCTGCATAATCTTCGCGTCGCGCATACGTTTTTCCGCAGGATTCTCCTTGGAATACCCGTAGCCGCCCATGATCTGCACCGCATTGGTAGTCACTTCCATAGCAGTATCCGCGGCGAAGCATTTCGCCATGGCCGCTTCTTTGGTGAAGACCACGCCCTCGTCGCGCATTGCGCAGGCACGGTACACCAACAGACGCGCCGCGTCGATCTTCATAGCCATATCCGCAACCATTTCCTGGATCATTTCAAAGGAAGCGATGGGCTGGCCGAACTGTTTGCGCTCTTTTGCATAAGCAACCGCAACATCCAGCGCCGCCTGCGCCAGACCAACGGAAACAGCGCCTACGAACGGGCGAGCCGAATCCAGCGTCTGCATGGCAATGCGGAAGCCCTGTCCTTCGCGGCCTACCCGGTTGGTTTCCGGGATCACTACATTGTCCAGGATCAGTTCGCAGGTATTGGAAGGACGGATCCCCATCTTATCTTCCTTACGGCCAACCTTAAAGCCGGGGGTTCCCTTAGGTACGATAAACGCAGTCAATCCGCGGATACCGCCGTCTTTCCGGGTGTTGGCGAAAATCAGATAAATATCGGCGATGCCGCCGTTTGTAATAAATGCCTTCGTACCGTTTAATGTGTATGTCTTCTTTTCCTTATCATGTACTGCGCGGGTAGAAACGCCGCCGGCATCGGAACCGGCGCCCGGTTCGGTCAGCGCGAAAGCTGCCAGTCCGCCCTCGTTCAGTACGTCGCACCACATGCGCTTCTGTTCGTCCGTACCGGCAATCAGCACCGGCGCGGTAGCCAGGGAATTAGCCGCCATGGAAGTCGCCACGCCTGCGCAGCCTTTTCCCAGTTCTTCGTACATCATAGCAACAGTGACGCTGTCTAAGCCTAATCCACCGTATTCTTCAGGAACAATTACATTCAGCAGTCCCATATCGGCAGCTTTTTCGAATAACTCCGGACGGGTTGCGTTTTCCTCATCCATCTCTCCCGCAATGGGAGTGATCTCCTTTTCTACGAACTCGCGCACCATTTCCTGCAATTCGAGCTGTTCTTCCGTAAATGCAAAATTCATTGTCATCCTCCTAAATACGGTATCTTTCGTTTCTTCTCTGCAATCGCAAATCGACTGCACAAAACTTAATACCCAGTCAATACTTTTAGTATTTTATCATAAGTCTACCTATAAAACAACAACTATATGGGAAAAAATCACAAAGGATTCACAATATATCGGCGGATATATTGCTTACGAAGCAATTTCAAACACGCCAATCCATTCAGTCAATAATATTCTGCCTGTAATCGTGGTACAGCGCGTACATCTGCTCCCTTAACTGCTGCATCTCCAGGAACTTTGTTGAAACCGTATCAAAATCCTGCGCTTCAATCGCTTTGCGGATCTGGGTAAAAACGCTGGAAGTTCTGCCGGAATCTTTGGCCAGCTTTTCGCGTACTGCCTGCACCTTTTTCCATGCTGCATTGTCATAGGCAGTACCATTTGACGCGTCATGCAGCTTCTTCGCCGCAATCACATCCGCGCGCACCTCGGGGATCAGCCGGTTCAGAATCTCCGTCTTCCAGCGGATCAGCGCCCCTTCCGCAAAGGAACTGATCACTGCTTCATCAAAGATGCCGCCTTCCATGATCACCTTCTTCTTCTCCGGATACCGCTGCCAGTTCCGGATATTTTCCCATACGGTGGCAGGAGGTTCGCCGAACAGACGGCTTCGTTCTTCTGCCGTAAAATCTTCAAATACATCTTCTTCCGTACGGTACTCTCTGTCTGTTTCCAGATAGAAACCCTTCTGTCCGGCTTTTTTGGAAAGCTCCTTTTCCAGCTGGGCCAGCGTTTTTTTGCTGGAAACACAGGCTTTGATGCCGTCCAGCGCAGCCAGATAGAACGCCGCGATAGCAATATAAGTATTCGTGTAAGGATTGGGCGAACGCATTTCAATACGCGTAGCCAGCGGGTTGTCCAGGTCCCGGATCAGCCCGGCCAGAATAGTGCGGTTACGGGACGGGACGTCCGGCGCCAGCCCCAGCGAGGTAACGACGCAGACGGGGGCTTCAAACCCCGGTTTCAGCCGGTTAAACGCGTCGGTCGTAGCTGAGATAAAGGGATTGACAGCTTCATAGTTCTTCATGATCCCCATGATGGCCCCATATCCTACGGAAGACATAAAGTCCTTGTGCATATCCGCCGGGGCAAACAGGTTGACCACCTTGCCGTTTTTCATTTTTGCGGCAATGCCCACATGGGTATGCTCGCCGCTTCCGGCCACGCCCGGAATGGGTTTGGCCTGGAAGGAAATATCCAGTCCGTTCTGGCGGAACACTTCCTTAACGATGATGCGCGCCAGGATCTCGTTATCCGCCGTCTGCAGCCCTACATTATATTTCCAGTCCACTTCCAGCTGTTCATTAATATGGGTCATATGCCCGGACGCGTCGATCTGCCCTTTGACGCCGCCGCACTCCTTATGCCCCATTTCCGGTTCCAGTCCGTACAGCTCCAGCATCTCAATGGTCTGTTCCAATGCGGTACGAACATTGCCCCGGGTGCGCTGCCAGTACATCTCCTGCATCACCTGGGAGGATGACAGGGCTTCGATGGGGGAATTCTCCCGGGGGGATTTCACCCAGAATTCCAGTTCGGTAGCCGTCGTAAAGATCAGATGGTCGATCTCTTTTACGTCCACGTTTTCCAGCCCCGGCAGATGGGGGTATTTTTTCAATAAAGCCAGCAGTTCCGTTTCCACATACTGCAACGCCTTTTTTAAAATGGAACGGGAATCCACATAATCTCCGTTGTGCGTGAGGAAGCAGGGCATGCGCAGGGTCCCGACCATTCTGTCTTTATCATCAAAATGTTCATAGTTATAGTCCACATACCAGTTGACGTCCCGGTCCACTTCCATGTCTACCCGCGCATCGTTCAGCGTAGCGATGCCGGGCAGCACTACGGAAGAACCATCCGTCTGGGCCGCGCTTCCGGTCAGGAATTTATCTATGTCATGGAGAAAGATATTGACAGGGATCTTTTCATCTGTATCGTTCCCTGCCAGATCTACGCCCATCAGCGAAACGAACTGCACCTCTTTGTGGTCGGCCAGCAGCTGCAACAATGTCTCTTTTGTCTGCTGCGAAGGTTTGATGACATAAAGCAATTCACTTTTTCCCATAATTTCCCGGCAAAACGCCGCTTCCCCCTTTACTTTATTAAAATTAAAAACAAACTTGTATCCTGCGCCGTCTCTGGCTGCAGGACGGGTCCGACCGGAATCCGGTACGAGACCCTATAAGATATATTGTAACAAATGCTTTGATAATTGTCTATGCGCATAATATGGCAATTATCTCTTCCAACCGGTCAAACTGCCGCCCTCCCAGGCTGATCTCTTCCACCAGCCTGTCCAGGGATTGGATTCCGCTGCGAAGCCGCGCCTCGCTGAAACGGGCGCCGTCTTTCTGCCACATGGATATCAGGAAGGGCGCTTTATGCGATTCAGCAGCGATCTGGGAGGCTGTCCGTCCCAACCGTTCCCCTTCTTTCACCATCAGTATATTCCGCAGATGCGCCAGCAGCTTGGCCGCCAGCAACGGCAGATAGGTGTTTTTCTTCTGTTCTTCCGCCAGCAGCTGTAATGCCAGCACTGGATTTTTTGCCGCAATAGCGTTATTCAGGGCAAAGGCCCCGATTTCAGGCAATGCGGAAAAAAGCAGGTCTACATCTTCCGCGGTCCAGTTTTTCCGTTCCCCCGCATATACTGCAATCTTATCCATCTCTGCCGCCAGCAGCTGCAACGGCGGGGTATCCACTGTCGCAAGGTATTCCTGTATCCGCTGCACGGCGCCCCGGTCCAGATGCCCTCCCCTGCGTTCCGCCTGGCGTGACAGCCAGGCCGGCAGATACCGGGAATCCACCGGGGAACAGTCCACATATACAGTCTCTTTCTGCAGGAATTTCGTGAATTTCTGGCGTCCGTCCATCTTCTCCGCCTGCAGGATCACCGTACAGAAATCCGGCACATCCCCCAGCATTTTCTGCAGCATTTCCTGTTTTGATAAAGAAGCCTCTTTGCTCTTACCTTTCCCACTGCTTTTTGACTTTTTGCCTTCTGTTTCCGCTTTGGACGACAGCAGTTCCTTATCGGTGATCAGCGCCACCGTCCTGCCGCTGAAGAACGGGTAGGTATTGATCAGGGTATCCAGCTTTTTCATATCCGTCTTTTCTTCAAAAACGGTAATGTCCCGGCTGTCCGCAGGCACATCCATAAAGATTGCGTCCAG
>Ga0247610_10002025_pt1 | contig 24060 bp, 21 predicted proteins | sample 174DNAGHGhighgp2_FD_193483 | JGI IMG/M metagenome (GOLD analysis project Ga0247610, IMG submission 193483) | Sheep rumen microbial communities from Palmerston North, Manawatu-Wanganui, New Zealand - 1742 DNA GHGhigh gp2 | ecosystem: Host-associated > Mammals > Digestive system > Stomach > Rumen...
AAGAAGAACCTCCAAAAACTCAGGAAGATGCCGGGGTTTTCACGGAATTATATGATAGTGACTGGTTATATGATTTTGAGAAAACGGCATATTTCAGAATAAGCAGCAGAATGGAAGTGTATGACAGACATACAGCAATAGGCTCTTCTGAAGGCTTTTATTTCTATATGTTTAGGGAATATGCAAATAATTTAAGACCACTGAGAATTTATCTTAGAATAGATTTTAATCATGCTGGAATAGGTAAAATAATACCTTTAATTATACCAAGAAAAAATATTACAGATGACAACGAGGTAGGAGAACCATTGTATATACATAAAATTACAAGAGAGGGTGATGAAAAAAGCGATTTAGAAATCCTTAAAGAAGGTTTTAAGTTAAAAGATATTTATAAACAACTTTACATACCGATTGATGTGATTTTCGATGATAAGACAAATAGATATGTTTATTATTTGCCTAACGAATTAAGAGAAAACGCATCGTTAAAGGTTGATGATGATATAATGGAGTTTAATCTGTTTGAAGTTAAATTTAAAGACGAATCAATTGTTGAGAAAAAATGAAAATAATCAGTAAAAGAATATCAAGGAATGAATTTATTTCAAGGAAGAATGGGGTAATACCAAGTTTGGTTGACATGTGGATAATTCCAGAAACTCAACTTAATTGCGGCGGCAGCGAGTCATATGTTTTCAATACATACCCATCAGCAGCTGCAAAAATGAGAGAACTCGGTCAATCACCATCTCTTCTTGAATATAAGGCAGAATTTGTTTATCAAGACCATAACTATGGCCTTATAGTTAGTGATATTATTATACCGGAATCGGCTGAAATTATAGACGAAAACGGTGAAAAAATAATTGTCGAGCTGTCAAAAAATATTACTGATTATACTGACATTTATGTAAATATACCAATAGAAGATAAAGATGGAGAATATTATGATTTAAATAATAAAAGTTCAAAAGTTCATTATGAAGGTAGAAAAATAATAAGCGGAGGAACCGAAATAAAAATACTCACATATTCGTCATTAAATAAATGGTATACATTTTTTAAAAGTTATTTTAGGACTATTAAAATGTATGATAACGCAATAGGATTGTATAACGCTGAATGTATAAATAAGCATGAGGATAATATGAAGTATTTTAAAGACCTTGATGACTTATTTAAAGCAAGGGGTGGAAAAAATATGTATTTTTGGATAGTTCAATATTGTATGCCTCATGAAAATGACTATGACGATGATGAGACAAATGATTTACAAGTAAAAGAAACGTTTCCTACTGATGTTGCAACCAATTCAGCATCATATGTGATACCTATCCTGTTAACAAATTCTATTGATGATTTGGGAGAAATGACTATATTTTCTACTAAATGGAAGGATGGCGTTGATTATCACAATAGGGCAGAAGAAATAGGAAAATGCGATAGAACACATAAAGATGAATATAACCCTCAGCTAAAAGAATTTATAGATTGTAATAAACAAAAAGATGACCAATGCTTTGGAACCGTTGTAGATAGACCTTATAAATATGAAAGCGATGATATTGGTAAGTTTGATGAAAGATATTTAGACATTGATTACGAGACTTACATGATAAAAAGCGGGTCTGAAACATCAGGATATTGTCAGAATAGTTTCAAAGAAAATGAATTTAAGCCTGAAGATTGGGTAAATTATACAGATTGGGATATATGTAATAATCCAGATAAATATTCTTCATTCTTAAGTGATGGTAAAACGTGTGTTTCAGAATATGCTTATTCTCCAATAAACGGGGCTATTATCTATAATCCTAAAGAAGATTTTGAAAAACAAGTTATTGATTACACAGCGCAAGATTATATTTTATCCAATGGAGAATATATAGAAGTTATTGATGGTTATTATACAACCCCAGTCTATTCCGTAGGGTATATGGCTAACGTTGTCTTTAAAAGAGGCATAAAATTACCTGTTATTGAAGATGGTGCGCTAAAATACGCTGAACTTAATGGAAGAAGGTTTTACGTAGTTAAAGACGGAGATATTAAAAAAATATATTTCACAAAGAAAAGCAATTGCCAAGACCCGGGTTCTATAGTAAACAAGGGCAAATACATACTTTACAATGGCTCTGTTTTTCCATTATATGGCGGAAATATAGTAAAAATAGATAATGGTGATGAGGAATTTAGATATCAGATATTTAACGGCTATTTTGGTTATAAAGGAGTTACATATTTTGTAAAGGGTAATAATGTTGGTCTGCCAGTTACAGATGTAATATACGATGGTGATAAAAAAATAACTATTGTTAAATTTGAGCCATTAGATGATAAAACCTTATCAACACTTGGATGGAAATCAGTTAGCGTTAACCCTGAAACCGGTAATGTAACAATATGCCATAAATTAGATATAAAAAAGGCAAATTTAATAACCGGATATACAGATTCTAAACTTGACCTATTGAGAAGAAGGAAAATAAATACAGATGAAATGGGCACAGAATTACCCGGCTATTTGGATTTAGGACTTTCTTCTGAATTCGATGGATATGAAATTGGTGTGGAAAAAATTGAAATACCTATTTTGTGCGAAGAAGGAATTGAAGTTACATTTAATGTGTCAGAAAAAGTTAAAATAGACGGAAGCAACCTTAACACGCCATATGACCAATGTGTATTGGATATATTATATAAGGTTGGGGAAGTTTCAGGACTTGAATATCAAACAACAACAAAAGACGGAAAAAAATTATATAATGGAAACTATCTTGAAAAAATAGTATTTTACTATTTAGATGAGAATGGCGGCAGACTTAATGAAACGTTTGTAAGCGGAAGCGATTCAAGGGAAGTGTTGAAAAAATACGATGAAGGCGGTGAGTATTATAGACCTACTGAAATACTATATTGCGACATTACATATTATATAGGTGCAACTCTTGAATACGATGAAGAAAATTCAAGATATATCCCATCTACTGGTAGACATAAAGGAGTTAAATATGTTGATACACTTATTGTTACAAAGTCTGTCGGCGATTTTTATATGAGTGATGGTTCATTCTTTACTTTTAACTATTATCAGTTGAGGGGCAATATGAGCGACCAATATTTAGATGACTTTAAAGACAATAAATTGGTAAATATGTCATATTTTGAGATGGAGACTATGATTTTCTGTAATAAGGAAGGCGATTTATTTAAAACTGATTATTGGGAGAACAATAATGGAATGATTTCAGCCCCTGTTTTTAGAACTGAATATAATCTATTCTCATCAACTCCGCAAAAGTCTAAGTCTGATATTTATATAGATAGAGGCATAAGTTCAGCCTTTGAAACACACATTAAACTACAAGAGGTTCATACACTTGATGCGTTGGAGAATTATTCCAACGGCTATTTTAAAATTAATGAATATTAAAATATTATAATTGAATGAGTACAGGAGCATATGGAACAGTAATTCCTAGTAGAATTAAAAGCAGTGATATTGACATATATTATGCATATCACGAGACAAGAACAAGTGATAGTGTTGAAAATGCTGTTTTTAAGAAACTTCCATCATCAATACTTTCAGATGTGTTATATGATGGGGGAGAAGATTCTGTTGATAACGTATTAGAGGGGTTATATAACTTAAAATTGCCTCTTGAATACTTCAATAGGAAGGGGTTTTATACGGTTTACATTAAACCAAAAGAAATTCCGGCCGTTATTGCTGATGTTAGTTCTCTTACATCATTTCCTAATGTTAGAGGAATTGTGATAGACACTAACGCAATAGATGACGAATATTTGAAATCTAAAGTTTATGCTAATAACCAATTGGTTGGCTATAGGGTTATTTATCTTAACGATAACGGTTCAAGAACTGATGAATACAGACTTGTAACAAGTAATAATAGATGTGAGCCTGTAGTTAAGTCATCCAATGAATCAGGCAATAAGTCTTATACATATAGATATAACGAAACATCAACGTTGTCATTTCTAACATTGACTCCTTCAACTGCTCCAAGTTTTAAGTCAAATTCTGCTCCAGATATAGGAAAACCGGCTCAGAGAATTTTATTTGTTAATACATTATTTGAGCCTGTAATGCTTGACATTGAAATGACAGAACATGACTTCGATACATTATCATATATGCTTGAAGGCTCTCAGCTTAGAGACCTTGATAATGGACTTGTTACGACATTTAATGAAAATAATCAAATCGTACACCAATCAGAGCATTACACTATTAAGGATACTGCAACCGGTAATCCTGTATTTGAAGTTAAGAAAAACAAGACAGATTCAATAGATTATTCACAGACACTTGAAGATAAACTATAAAAATGGGAAGATACGTAAAATCACATAGCAATTATTTGCTTAAGGCAAAGCATCAAGAGATAAGTGATGGTATTATCTATGAAAGAGATATTACCACCATAGGAGGACGTGACCATTTCGCAAAAGGTCAAATACCAATTTATAAGAGTGGAAACTTTGTCATAACAGTTAACAATGACAATACCGCATATAAGAAAATACCTTCTGGTGAATGGAAGGGAAATGGTGAGGGAGATGTATGGACTCTTGATATTCTCAAAAATTATGAAAAGGATGAAAAGTCATCGTATGACAAGAAAATAGTAATTAAGAAAGATTACTATGACTTACGTGATTTTGCATATTTTGGCTCATGCTCAGAATTGATAAGGACGTCAGTCAACAATATTATTGATAAGTTTCACGGCGAGTTGTTCGTTCCTTATGTTGATGTGTGGGTTTTTTATCCTGGAGAAGAAAGAGAGACGAAGATATATTCTTTGGAAGCAGCAAAAAAATATGCTACAAAAAAAGGAATTCCGGTACCCCCCAAAACAGTAGAAACAATATCTGTAAAATATACAGATTATTCAGCTGAATTACCGACAATAAGTAATTTCAAACTTCCAAACACTATAGATGGCGGAAAAAATGCCACATTATTTGTGATAGATAATCCGTTTTTTATTAATATACATAGTAATGCTGTTCCTAACGGAGAAGACCCTATAAAGTATTTTGCCAATGGCGGAATTGACAATTATGTTGCATACACTAAAGATAAGAATGGTGAATGGGATTTCAAAAACCCATTAAAAATAGTATCAAATGGATTTGTTGACTACCATAAAGTTAAAGCTGAATTTGAAGTTAATTATCAAGGAGAGGTACAACTTAAGGGAGAAAAACAATGCCAAGGTGAATATTGTCCAGGAGATTTCATGGGTTATGTAGATTTGTCATTTATAGGAGGAAAGGATATTAGTTCCGTTTCAGGCTGTTCAGGGGAAAATGTGGAAGTATCGTTTAATGTTAGCGATAAAGTAGTATGCAACGTAAGAGTGTATGTATTCATGGGTGATAATAACGAAATTAAATATTTCTTCGACCCAGTATATAGCGACGGAAAATACTCTTGTTTTCTTAATATAAGAATAAGGCCTAAAGATGAGATAGTAGAAGATTTCTATGATAATCTTAACTATTTTGAAAACATATTGCTTGATAGAACTAACGACTACGAAGCAATGTTCGAAATCATAAAGGACAGCGATTACGGTTATTATATAGATACAGAAAGATTTAAATTCCCTACTACATATGGAGGTTTTAATTTAGGCTCTAAAGGTTCAGCGTTTTCAGAATATATAGAACGACTTGTTAAAATAGGAGAATACTATGATGAAAGGTTTACAGATAACTTATGGCGTTCAATGACGCATGAGGCCATTAGGAATTTCGATTGGACTTACACACGTCATTTTAATCCAGGAGACGAGATTCCTTATGTTGAGGGCGGTAGTAAGATACAGAAGATAATAAGGCTCTACGGAAGAGAATTTGATGAAACAAGAAGCTATATTGACGCTATTGCTGATTGCAATACAATAACATATGACAATATAAACAATTTGCCAGATTATTTCTTCAGCGATAAACTTGAAGACGATGGTTGGGATGTTAGACTCGTTAATCCTTTTGACTTAAAGGAATATACCTATGATAATAAAGGAGTTAAAACAGACGTTACCGGAAAATTGTCAAAAGATGATGAAATTTCCAATACATATGACGAAAAACACGTAGAAAGGATATTTACTGAAGATTATGGTGTGTCAAGCATAAAGCCGTATTCTGAAAAATATATAACTTCTTTAAGATGGGCTAAATGCGGTGAGTATCTTTATTTGGATACTGGCGAAAGTGGTTGTACTGATGAAATGGTGTCATTAAATGTCAAAGCAGAATATAATAGCGCACTTAATGATACTTATGATTTTAGAGTTAATGCTAGTGATGTTTGTACAGACGGAACTATTAATTTATCACCGGAAAAAGGAGAAAGTCAAAAGGGAGGCTATCATGATGACTGTTGTAATGACATAAAGATTTATTCTACTGAAAAAGAATATACATCATCAGATGTTAATTCTGAATTCTTAAAAAGGTTTATATTAAATTCGAAATCTATTTTAAGGAACAAGGGTACTAAAAACGGAATTGAAATGCTTCTTGCACTATTTGGCCTTAAGAGTAAGGACTATGTATACAGCAACGATTCTTATTTTAGAGTTGATTCAAGCGCAGGCAAGCAAAAGATAGTTTTAACTAAATTTGGAGAGAGATACTATAAAAAAACAGATTTAAACACGGCCGCTGCCTATGATTTTGATGTTAAAGAATATACAATGTTCACCACTCGTTTCGAAGACGAATATAAAGATGACAAACAAATGTATTATATGGATTGGATTAACTCTAATAAACTAACATCATATAATACACCAGAGTATAGAAGCGGAAGATACGTATCATATCAAGGTTTACCAGTTGCATATAGACTTAAAAATGAAAACAAAGAGCATCCATTAAGATATATCTATCCAAGTTTTCAAAACTATTTCAAATATGATGGTGGGCTATACTACCAAATGAATGGCGGATGGCTATCTAAAAATCCATTTATGTATGACACAAAAAATAACATAGTACCTGTTAATTATAGCTCTGATAATAACAGAAATGCAGAGTTATTTACAGAAACAGTTAAAAACGTAAAATGTGTTCAGACTCTTGATGAATTATTGAGCAATTCTTCTCTTGGAACTAATACCGGAGATATATGCCAAGTTGTTGATTTATCGGGAACATATGCAATTATTGACGGATTAGTTTATAACTTGCTTAAGGAAGATGGCTTCTATTATTTCTATGTTCCAATAAACAATAATGGTATGTCGGTAGGAAATGCTTATTTCACTGATTTCGTATATATAAGCAATCCGTTCGCTGAAAACAAATTGCTTAAAATAGACCTTAGCGATGACACATACAATGGAAAAAGCGTAAGGGTTTATCTTATAAAGGATAGCAAAGGTCAATACGATGTTGACATTCATTCAAATTCAAGTTCAATAAGCACGTTCACAATGTTTGAGAACGGCAAGTATATGGAAGGCGATAATTTCACGCATTATTTCAGAATTAATAACCCTGACTTTAGCAATGAACTAAGTGTGCTTGGATGGCAGCAATTAAGGGATACTGAGTATGAATACTACATAATGGATTCAATAAACGATTATAATAAGGGAAATAACCCTCATAACGGACATAATCTTTATGACAAGGGTCATGAATACTTAAATCGTTTTGCTCATCTGTTTAAGCCTATTTATGAAGGAGGATTATTCAACCCGTATTATGAAGACAGCGAAGACATAGACATATATGAAAAATCAAAAGAATTCGGCTTCAGTAATTTAGTTTCTACAGATGAATGCTATAAAAATTATGACCAATATTTATACGAAGATGATAAGTGTCATTTCTTTGGAGACTTATTAACTAAGGATGGCAAATGTTATAAATATAGTTTGGATAATTTTAAAACAACAAATTATACATGCAACGGAAAAGTTGAAGAAATATACATGACCGGAGATAACAAATATCGTTGCATAGGATTAGATGAATCATCTTATAGGAAAACGCCGTTGAATTATGGCGAGATTAAAAACTATCATTATGGCAAATCAAACTGCGGAGACGATGCTCCTGGCGCTAAAGATGGTGTAACCAATCAGATTGTAAACACAAAGCGTGTTGACATTGATTTCTATTTGAATTCTGTTCATGAATATTCTGTTGAATGGCTTGAAGAGGTTAAGTATATAGATGCTGTTATTTTGCCTTATTTAACTCAAATAATACCATCTAATATTATATTGACAGTTAATTATAAGAAAAAAATAAATAAGCCTTGCAGTGAATGCGAGAAGTCTATAAAATGTTAACACTATGTACACTTTTAACGTAGGAAAATCAGGAGATAAATTAATAGTCTCATCAAACACATTTTGGAGTTGTAATGTTTATGGCAATTTTATGCTTTCTAAATATAGCGGAGAAGGAAACGCAGAAATAGTGATTTCAATTCCAGAAGAATTGCCTTATGTAAACGGAGAGATTATATTCTCATATGGCGATGAAAGGTGCAAATATCCGTCAATAGATATTTTTATGACAAATGACTGCTATATAAGAACTGAGCCAATGTTTAATAAATGTTCAATGCATGTTGGTAGAGAAGAATGCAAAGATGAAAAAAAAATAGTAGAGTTCGGACCTAAAAGCAACGTTCTTACACTGTCGTTCAAAGAGGAAAATGAATCCATTAGCGTTAAAGTTTATTCCAACGGAATATGGCACGTTACAGATAAAAGTCCTGATAATATTAACTATTTCATTAATGGAGATGAATTATTAATTTCAGCAAAAGAAGGATATGTTAGAGTAAAGCCAAATATAGGATGCCCAGACGATAATGATGTTGTTATAAGGATGAAAAAAACGGAGTGACTAGCAATCACTCCGTTAATAGTTTATTAATATTTCCTTATCCTCATCCAAATCTTCAGGAGATTTTATTTCAAAATCGCATAATTCATAATCAAGTGGCAAGTCAACAAATTCATACGTTTTTTTCTCCAAATCCCACACAACAAATCCATGTTGAGTTATTGTTTCGCCAAATGTCTGTTGAATAAGAGAACCCGGATATACAATTTCACAATCACCACGTTTAATTACTTGTCTTTTATGTATATCTCCTGCCATTATGAAATCGCACCCTTCAAATTCATCACCAGACATTCCGCTATCCATAACTGTACCATTATTCAATGTAGCTCCAACTATTGTACCATGATATAACCCAATTACTATATTATTTGGATAATCTTTTCTTGCTTGCTCTATATTAGGCCTCTTAAAATCAGAAAAAATTGAATATAAAGCCCATGTTACATTATCATCAACAATAATACCACTATCATAGCCAAAATAACTATCAAGATGTATTGCATTGCTAAAATTAGCGGCTGTGAAAATGGCTGTTAATGTATCTATTCTGCTTTTATTATCAGTAACAAGGTCATGATTTCCGCTTATTGCAATAACAGAGGCTAATTCTTCCAATTCACGAATCCATGATGATACAAACGCAATAAGTTCATTTGAAATTGTATTCTTTGAATGAACTATATCGCCAGAAATTACAATTTTAACCTCTTCTTTTTTATAAGGTTTAATAATTTCAGATATCTTTTCCTTTAAGTCATTAAGTTTGCTTGTATATTCTTCCAACCTTTGATATGGCCTGATATGTATATCGGCCAGGTGTATTACTTTCCTTATCATTTTAAAACATTATTTATTATATATGCAAATATACAAAAAAAATATAAAATAAGAAAATATTTATAATAAAAAAATAAAATGGCAGATTTAACTTGGACAAGCGAAATAGTATATGATGAAAACTGCGGAGATGGCCAAAATTGGGTAAGTATTGCGCCAGCGCAAGGAGGCCCTTCAGACAAGCCTAAAGTTACGGTAGCTAAAGCAGCAAACCCTACAGATTGCGCATATGCGACTATTATAATAACTTCGTCAAGCGGAGAAAAACAAATTATACCAGTTGCAAGATGCCTTCCTGAATACGATTGTGAAGCAATAGGCTTCACGGCAAAAACAATAGCAGTTCAAGAAGCAGCAAGAGGCACAGTAGAATTGGGAGGATGGACCGGAAGCAGCGCTTGTGCGTCGGATGAAAAAAACATAATAGTTTCAGTAGATGGAAATGTTTTGTGTGACCCAGTTGTTGATAAGACAACTAAAAAAATAAAAGCCACACTCAGGGAAAATCCAGATGAAGGAGAAAGAACAGGAAACTTTTATTTTAAATCTCCAAGTTCATCATCTATTTGTAAAGAAGGGGAAGTTAAGCAAAAAGGAAAAGAAATTACACCTACATCATGCGGATGCGGTAATTTAGTAATAGATGAAGGTGGGTCATTATCTTTTGATGGAGCTGGAGGAACAAAAACTGCTAAATTCCACCTTGATTCTGATGGATGCGTAGGCGTGATTCCTGAAATATCTGTGAGCGAAGACGGAGAAGGATGGATACATTATTCAACTAGCATTGAAGATAATAAAACGATTTTGGCCGTGACGGTAGACCCGAATACAACAGATGAAAGAAGCGGCGGAATTATTTTCTCAATTAATGGTGACGAATGTAAAGAGATTTCAAGTAAATTTATAAATGTTAGCCAAGAAGAAGGAAAACCGGTAGTAGATTGTGGTTGTAATGCATTAAACAATCCTCGTTTAAAAAATGTGCCAAAAGAAGGAAGCGGTAGCGAAAGGTATAATATATGCACTTATGTAATAAAACAAGAATGCCTTAGCAAATATCAGCCTGTTAGTGTTAGTTTTGTAAGTAAGGGGGGCTTAAACGAAGAAGCAACCCTTGAAGTCGAAGGTAATTCTATTTATATAAAAGGCGTTACAGAAAACCAAACAACATCAAATATAAATTTTAGTTTTGAATTTTCTTATACAGTAGATGGAACACCTTGTTCAGATACTCAGCAATGTAAGCAGCTTGCAGGCGATGAATGCTATTATACAATGGACAATAATGTATTTGACATAGATTGTAACAAGTCTAATAATGTACAAGAACTAACATATAAAATAATAAGTGTTGGTTGTACAGGCGATGAAGACCAGACGTTTACAGTTAGTATAAAAGACGGCTCAACTATATTAGATACGTTAACTATAACAGGTCATCCTACTGGTGGAAATGAAACATTACGTCTTCTTAATGAAATTACACCAGACAGTGTTTCAGTTGAATGGAAAAATGAAGAAAATGGAGATACCGGTAGTACTACTATAGATGAAGTTGGACATTGCGAACATCCAACTCCACACGTTGTTGTTCCTAAATTAGAATTAATGGTTACATTTGCTGATACATACAAAGAATATATTAATAGATTTCATGTTAATTATGATATAATATATAAAGGAAATATAGTAAAAAGCAGCAGTATAACCCCGACAAATCGTTTTGAATGTTCAGAAAAAGTAACTTCGCACACCGAAGCTGTTGACCAGTCAACATTTGACGATGGAGAAATTTCAGATTATAAATTACATTTTGATATAGTAAATGTGCACGGTTGGACAATTGATTGCGGCAGTTACGCTGGAAATTATGAATTTCTTTGGCAAACTCTGACAACTGGTTGGACCGATATTAGAACTCTCGACATAAATTTGGCTGATGCTCCATACAATTCTGAACTAGGTATGATAACTTTACAATTATTAGCTAGACAAAAACAAAATTAATGAATTATGGGACTTACAATTTTAATTATTTTTATCGTTTTAATCGTAGGATTGATTATTTGGTTTTGCATTAAAAATAAAAAACCAACCCCTACGCCAACACCGACTCCAACGCCAGAGCCAACGCCAGGTCCTCAACCTGAGCCTGATACCGGTGATACACCTGACACGGGAGATACACCAACGCCTCCATCACCAGACCCTGAGCCAACACCTGACCCAGAGCCTCCTTGCATTAGTGAAAGTGAAACTCATAAAACTGGTGAAGCTTTATCATATATGGCTTCAAAAAATAGAGTAAACATAGGTTGGTATGAAACAGATAATATATGTGACGGAGTTTGGTCAGTAACAGGATTTATAAACGGAGACAATTTTTTAACTGATATAAAGTTTGAAGGCGGCGTTATATCAGCCGTTGTAAATAGCACTAACTATGGTAAAGAAAGGAGTGTTAGATGTCTAACCCATCTTACAGCAGAATATGGCTCAAAAGATGACTATTTTGATGTGAAGCAAGCTGGCGCGGTTGATGATGTATTTGCTGATATTATAAATGGATTCAAATCTGAAGCTGATATTAAAGAAGGAAGCGTTATTTATGATTATCTCCAGAATGTATATGTTGAGGCAAGGATGCAATATTATGAGAACAAATCAGCAAACAAATTGCCAAAGTTATATAAAGAAGATAATTTCCCAAATATCTATAATTTCTATGGAGACAAGTCAGATGATGCATCAGCATTTAAAACATTTGTTGGGTGGATATTTGCTCTTATATTATCTGAATTGAAGCCTATTAGGAGAAAATATATTCTAAAAATAGGATATGAGATTGGCGGATATGATAAATATTCTAACATATACGGATATACATTCAAGTCAGACCCTAACGTAGCACGTCTTGTAGGCTCTGCCGTTTATTCTGCATTGAGAGCCACATTAAAGCCTGACGTGGATAAGATGAGGTCTGAAATTGGAGGAAGCAAATATGATAAGTCTCTGGCCGTTCTTGGCGGTGACAGTAGAGATAATGTTAGTGACAATGATTTTTTTATAGACTTTAGGGAATTTATGCCTACAGCTCCTGGTCCTTACGCACCTGGTTATACAACACGTCCAGACAACACTTATCCAAATGAAAAGAAAAATTCGTATAAGAACCTTGAAGTTGATAACAACATACATGAATTTATTGTTAAAAACTATAACTTATCAGATAAGTTTAATTCAGGTAGAACAACTCAAGCAATTGCTGATGAGGAATGGTGCGAATATCATTTATTCGGTGATAACAAAAAGGTAGATAATTTCGAATTCCACCCTGTGTTTGGTGAAGACACAATTGGAAGGAAACTGGAAATTAAGGATGGAATTGTTAATTTCATAAATACATTGAAGTCAACTGCAAGTTCTTCAAGAGGAATATTGCAAAGTGCAACAGTTAACCCTAAGCAATATGGTAGATTAAGGCCTGGTTGTTCTTGGAGCCAAGAAGCAATCAAGAATTCTTCAACTGATGACAAAAGGAATGTATTGTGCGATATTGATATCGAGGATAATGACGGCTGCAAGGATTCTGCTAATTCTGTAGGATATTATAACAAGGATGGCGTATGGGTACATACACAGGTTGAGGAAGATAAGTTCTGTGAGACACAGAAAAACAACTTATACGCTAACTCTTACCCAAGTGGTCATTCAAGTGGAATATGGGGTGCTGCAATGGGTATGATTGAACTTATGCCAGAGATTGCTGACAAGATTATGTATGCTGCCAATTTGTTTGCTGTGAATAGAACCATTGCAAGGTATCATTGGAATAGTGATACAATTAATGGTAAGGTATTAGGCTCTGCTACAAATGCAGTCTGTCACGCATCAAACGATTATGATGTATTATTAAATAAAGCCAAAAAAGATATTTAATATGATTATATTAATAGATAATGGACACGGAGAAAATACCGAGAAAAACGGAAAGTTTTCTCCGGTTCTTGATGATACAATTAAAATTCCTAACGAATTTGTTAATAACGGTAGATTCCGTGAATGGAAATATAACAGGGTTATATCCAATTTGATAGTTGAAGAACTTCTTTCAATGGGATATGACGCAAGACTTGTTGTGCCGGAAAATACTGATATTTCATTATCTGAGCGCATCAGAAGAATTAATACAATTTGTAATAAAGAGGGCGCTGGTAATGTTTTATTGATATCAATTCATTCAAATGCCGTTGGTAACGGAACAAAATGGATGGATGCAAAGGGCTGGGAGGCTTATACAACAAGAGGAAAGACAAAATCTGATAAATTGGCTGACCTTTTATATAGGAGGGCCGATAGCAATATTAAGGGCAGAAAGATAAGGGAAGATTGGTCTGATGGTGATAGGGATAAAGAGGCTGATTTTTATATCATTAGAAAGTCATATTGCCCTGCTGTTTTAACTGAAAATTTCTTTTATGATAATAAGGAAGACCTTAAATATTTAACATCAGATGAAGGTGTTCATAATGTTGTAAGACTTCATGTTGAGGCAATTGTTGATTATTGCAATAAAAAATAATTATTAAAATAATATTAAAATGTATAGTGAATCAAAAGTAACGTGGTCATCTATTGAAAAAGACGTTGATTACAAAACAGTTGTGTGGATAACTGAAAAAAATGGAATACCAAAATTTTATTTTTTTGATGAAAATTACAATGTATTATGAGTATTTTTAAGAGAGCTGTAAGAAAAGTATTAAATGAATCGTATTCATATGAATACACAGTAGACGGTGCGCCTGATTATTTTGACATTTATAAAGGTGATGAAGTTGTAGGGTGCTGTGAATATACATGCGAAGATGCTGTGCCATTTGTAATATGCAACGGAAAAATGTACATCGGAAAATTTGGATATGGGCATCCTTCTTGTAATGAACCGGATAATGCTGAAGAATATGATGATTTTATAGAAGGAAGGCTGTGGATTAAAGTTCCAAGTTCTTGTAATGGAGATGGGGATTTTGATGAATATTATCCAGATAATCCTTATGAACAAAATGATGATGAAACTTATTTTCCTTATTCAGTATTAGCATTTTGGAGTGGTGATGAAGAAAAATTAGTTAACAAAGAACTTATCGAAAAACTTTTATCTAAATATGGAGTAGATAAAAGCGAAGTACTTGTTGCGTCTTTCAGCAAAGACGATTATAGTTCTGTGTACTCTTATGATGAATGGAGTTTTGAGGTTGAAAAAGTCAATGAAAGACAGAAAAAGGCTCGTGCCATTCATCTAATGAATGCGGAAGATAAACATGATGCTACTTCTGATTTCAGGACAAATAGGGATAGATTAATTGGAAAAAAACTTACTGATAAAAATGGTGTTGAGATGCCTCTTGCCAAATATTACAGCATGATACGAAGCGAAAGCAAGAAGAGTAAAAATACCAAACAAATAACATAGTAAACGTTGAGGAATTACTGTAATAGTACTTCCTCAATTTTTTGTGTTGACCTTAAGCATTCTACAATTCCCTTATATCCATATTTTTCATATATTTCGCTGGGGTCTTTTCCCAAATCAGTTTCAATTATTCTAATTTTACCGTATAAATCACCGTGGTTTAATTCTTTATATATTGCCTTTATTGAGTCAAATGCGTCATCATCAAGCCATATATTCACATTCCCTTTTGCATTTTTTACAATTTCCCAATATAGTTTAAACTCTTTATTCAAAACCTTTCCTAGTAATGGTATTGAATTAGGTACAACAATATGGTCAAATGGGCCTTCCACAAGTGTTATATCAGCATCCCATTGCACTTTTTCTTCGTTGAATATTACATTTTTTCTTTCAACCTTTGGGTTATAGTATTTAACAACTTTGTCACGATTAAGATAGTCTCTTCCTGTCCAATAATTTAAATCTCCGTATTTGTCATACGATGGTATATAAATTCTGTATGAAGACATAAAACTATCCTTTGTATATTCGGTATATCCCATTGAATATCTTTCTATTATATCCCACCCAATGCCTCTTGAATTAAGATATTTGGCAACATCTTTTGGCAATGGTTTATCTTTCCTTATATACTTAAAAGATGACGGAAGTTTCAAATCTTCTATTTCAACAGACTTTGTATCAATATTGAAATCATCATCAGAAAAGTTAAGTTTATACAACTTGCTCTCACGCAGCGAATGAATTGCTTCCTTATACTCTTTCAATAGCTGTTCGTTGCCATATAGTTTGATTAGTTTCAATATTGAACCGTGCATTTCATCACCTTCGTCAGCGCATTTCCAGCAGTGAAATAATTGCTTTGAAAGATTTATCTCAAGGTTGAATTTTCGTTCTTCAGCCTTTCCATATTTTTCAACACAATTAGGACAAGGAAATTGCAACTGCATATTCTTTCCATCAAAGCCACTTTTTGATTCCCCAAGGAATGATTCAAGTATTGAATAGATTTTATTTAACTCTGCTTCCATAAAATTGTAATTTGCAGGCAAATATACATAAAATATTTGAAAAAAACAAATTTGAATAGATATTTATATTAAAAATATTTATAGTGATGGATAAAAAGAAGGTTATCAAAGATAGTGATTTATTAAGAGGAATGGAAATGATGGTTGACTATGAGCCTACTGTTTACGGCTATAATGGCCACTATTATTATACAAATCTTGCAGAAGAATCAGCAATAATTGACGAGCACACCCATAGGTTTGACGAACATTCACTGGACGATACTCAGGGTAAGATATGGATTGATAATTCATTGGATGAAAATAACTTAGAAGAAAAGCAAGCCGAATGGCTTAAAAAAGCCCTTTGGCTGTATTATTATTAATATAAGAAAAATCATTAAAAAAATGAAAAGAAAAAATAATTTACGTAAATCCATTAACGAATCTGTTAAGCAATTCATAATGGAATTCGGCTCAGGAAATAGTGAAAAGGCTAAAGAAAATAGAAAAAAAATGGCAATGGCTTCTAAAAGGGCTATTGACAAAGGAGATGCTAGCGTATACAATAATTCTGTTAGAAGTATAACAACCGGAGGAGGGTCAAAAAGCGATTTGGGCGATTTCAATGATGAGTTTGAAAAACTTAACTCTCAACCGGCTAATAATTTAGCAAATGAAGGCAGAAATCAAATTAAGGTTTCTGAATCTCAGTTATTCAATATTATTAAAGAATCTGTAATGAGAATATTGCAAGAAGAATATACTGGCGATGAACCATTTGTGCCTAACAAATATCCAGGGCAAATGCCAAAATTTAATTCAAAACAACAATATAGGCAATGGTGTAACAATGAAGCACCGAGTGATTTTTTCGATTGGAAAGACGATAGAAAATTCCAAAGAACAGGAATACAGCCGGGACAATCAGGACTTGCCACACAAGCAATGAGAGACCGTAGGGATGGAAAAATGAGTTGGAATAATAATAATGCTTATAACAGATTCCAATCTCTTAAAAATCAGAAAGGCATATAATAATATAAAAAGACGGGACTTTAATTAAGCCTCGTCTTTTTTATTTAATCTATATAAGTTATTCTATGTTCTGTTTTATCCCAATATTTTACATCATATTCAATTTTTGTTTTTGTTTCCGGGTCTGTTGAAGCTGTTGATACTATATTTTCAGCCTTGAAATCAATTTCTCCATATTTCTTTTTGTTGATATATCCAAGGCATGCAACATACGAATCGCTTGCATCGAAATTTTCTTTTTTCAATTCTCCTTTTTTGTCATATACCCATTCGATTTCCGGAAATATTTCTGATACTTTTCCATGCATGACTATTTTCTTATCAACTTCCCAACTATAACTCCCGAATAATACAAACTTATTATTTGTTATTTCATTGAAAATCTTTTTATATTCGTATTGTTTTCCGTCTTTTCCGTATTTTCTGATTGCCATTAGTTCTGGAAAAGAATATTTTCTTGCATCATAACTTGATATATATTCCGGAACAATACCCAATATATTGTAAATGCAATCTGAAATCATCCCATTGAACCTTAGAAGTGTTCCGCAAGTATTGATATTGTTGCTTCTCAAAAGTGGTTCTTCAATTACAGCCTCATCAATTCCAATGTCTTTGAACTTGCTTATAAATCCCTCAAATATTCTTTTTTTGAGGAAAAGTTGTTCAATACCTTTAATCTTTGATGGCACTTTAGGGCTGATGTGTGTTAATTCAATTATTTTTCCATAATCAGAACCGTCATCAAGCAAAAGAGTTACACCGATTGTTTGCGTTGACACATCAAGGCCTAGTATTATTTTTCTTCCTTCTTTATCCATGTAATAATTTATATTATATTAATATATTATTAATATCCGGTTTATATATTCCGGTTTATATTAAAATAATAGTATATATTTTATTTTTTTAAATAAAAAATTTACTTTTTACAAAAAAAATTTGTATATTTGTCAAAAGAATTGATTTATGATAATAAATTTGCCAAGAAGTTTGGAAAACAGCATACAATCGTTTTGCGAACTTAACGAAATAAAAGATATAAATAATTTCTTAGTATCGTGTTTGTCAAAGGGCTTTAGCGTTGTGAAATATGGCGAAAGCCCTATTGACAATTTCAAAAAAGAAAATAAACCGTTAGAAATTGAAAAATATGTTGAAGAAAAAATTGACACTAAAGGATTGGAGGACGAGAGAGAAAAGCGAAAATCAGGAAGACCAAAAAAAGAAAAAGAAGTCGAACCAATTAAAGAAGATGAAGAACCAATAAAGGTAAAAAAGAAAATACGAATTTTAAAAGATTAGTTATGCTAGAAGTAGGAAAAAACGCAAGGTTAACTTTTCATTGGAAAGTTTCTCCATATGATTTTTCAAAAGACAAGTTAAATTCAATAGTTTCAAAAGCAAGTAAAAAATATTCAATACCGAGAGAAAAGATACGTGTAATACCGGATTTTTTAAGTATTGACGAAAAGGGAAACGAAATATCAATTAATAAGGATATAATACAAAATATTCAAGACCCAAGTTTTCAAATTAAATTATTTAATGATTATCTTAAATTAAATAATATTGATGGGTATGATTTTGATTTAATACAAAAAATAGATTCTGAAATAAATGGAAAAATTGACTACCAAGTTTATGATAAGTACAGAAGATATTCTATCAAGTGGATACGATGGGATAATTTTTTGTCATATGGAGCCGGCAACTATTTTGATTTTACAAGTCTTAAGGACATTGTTCTATTAAGCGGTAAGCCAGCAAATCAAAGTGGAAAGACAACATTTGCAATAGATTTGTTGCATTTCTTATTGTTCGGTAAGACTGATAAGGCTGAAGTTCAAAGCAAGATATTTAATAAACATATACCGGAAGCATCAAATGTTGTTGTCGAAGGATGTTTGTCAATAGATGGTGAAGATTACATAATTAAAAGAACATTGTCAAGGCCTTCTTTGGATAAGAGAACTGAAAAAAGCAAGGTTACTCAGAAGGTAGAATATTATAAGATTGTAGCTGGCAACAAAGAAGAATTAACTGAATATATTGACAATCAACAGGAAGAAAATAGTGTTCAAACAAATAAGGTTATAAAAGAAGCTATTGGAAGGGAAAGCGACTTTGATTTGATTATGTCAATAACTGAATCCAATCTTGATGCGCTTATAGGGATGAAAGAAACTGAGCGTGGACGTGTTTTATCAAGGTGGATAGGATTATTGCCAATCGAGGAAAAAGATGCCATAGCAAGGGAAAAATTCAACACTGAAATAAAGCCTTATCTTATGTCTAATAAATACAATAGCGAGGCGTTAAAACAAGAAATCGAATCGTTCAAAACTCTAATCGGTAGCAAAGAGAAAATAATAAAGAATATAACTGAAGAAAATAAAAAAGTAGACGAGGAAATAAGCAATCTTGAAAAAAATAGAGATGTTTTACTATCTTCAAAACAAACAATAGATGAAAGTTTATTAAAAGTAGACATAACAACTCTTAAGAGAAGGATTGATGATTTGACTGCTGAGGGTATAAAAAAGAAAAACGAAAGCGAAGAATTCAATAAAAGGATAAAGGAAATAGGAGATGTGGATTTTTCGGTTGAAAAATATGATAATGCCGTTCAAGAATTATCTAATTTGAAGGAAAGCAGAGGAAGCCTTCTTGGAAAACACAACTCAATCAAGCATAATTTGGAACATTTGAAAAACAGCGAATATTGTCCGGTTTGTAAAAGGAAGCTTGACAATGTTGATAACACTGAACAGATAAAAGAAACTGAAAAGGAATTAAAAAATGTAATAGAAGAGGGAAAAGCAATTTCTGCAAAAATAGAAAAAACTGAGAAACTAATTCTTTCTATGAAAGAGAATAGAGAACTTTTTAATGAAAAGTCAAAACTTTCAATGTCAATTGCTGCACTTGAAATGAATATTGTTAGTTTAAGGGAAAAACTTAAGGATTCCATTCGTACTCTTAAGGATTATAACAAAAACAGTGATGCGATAGATAATAACAATAAAATCACAATCCAACTCAATAATAATGATATTCACTTAAAAAGCAAGAAAAATCAGAAAGAAGTTAATGTACGTAATATTTATGATGCAGAAAATGAAATAGCCAACTATAAAAAGGGTATTGAAGAAAGAAATGAAATAATAAGTAAAATTGCAGAAGAAGAAAAACTAATAAAGAATTGGAAAATTTATCTTGAACTTGTAGGTAAAAACGGAATTTCAAAAATGGTATTTAGAAAGACATTGCCGATAATAAACGCAAAACTTTCACAGTTGCTCAGCGATATTTGTGATTTCGATGTTGAGGTAGGCATTAACGTTAAGAACGATGTGATGTTCTATCTTGTAAAGGACGGAATTAAGTCAGACTTATCAAGCGGAAGTGGATTTGAGAAAACGGCAGCATCATTAGCCCTTAGGTCTGTTCTTGCGGAACTTTCAACAATACCTAGAAATAGTTTTATTCTCGCTGATGAAATAACAGCAAGAGTTTCTGAGGAAAATCTTGAAAATATACATTCTTTGTTCAAAAAGATGCTTAGCAATTATGACTTTATATTCTTAGTAAGTCATAACCCGGTTATTAAAGAATGGTGTTCTTCTTATGTAGAGGTGGAAAAAGTCAATAATATTAGCAAAATATCCATCATGAAAAAATAATGCTTAGTGAAATGTTTAATTTAAATGGCTAACCAATATGTTAATGATTTTAGTACGACAGTAAAGACTTACTATAACGAATTGAAGAGATATAAACCAATATCAAGGGAAAAAGAAAAAGAACTTTTAATAAAGGCTAAAGATGGCGATTTAAAAGCGCAAAATGAAATACTGACATCCAATTTAAGGTTTGTGTTCAATATTGCAAGCAGATATAAGGGAAATGGCGCAGCCATATCTGATTTGATTTCTGAAGGAAATTTAGGGCTTTTAAAGGCGATACAAAAGTTTGACACATCAAAGGACGTTAAATTTATATCATACGCAGTTTGGTGGATTAGGAATGCAATGCAAGAATTCATAAAGAAAAGGCAGGCAAGCCTAAATATTGAAAAGGAAGAGGAAATATTAAATAAGCCTTTATTCAGTAAAGGAATACCGGATAGTGAAGATGAATGGATAGAAAGAAAAGACGTTGTTCTGTCAGATGAGGAAGACGAAGAAAAAAGGGAATTACATAAAAATCAACGCAAGGTGATAGATACGTTAATGTCTAAACTATGCGGAAGGGAAAAGGTCATTATAGAAAAATACTACGGTATTTATGGAAACAAAAGTAAAAACCTTGAAGAACTTGGAAAAGAACTCGGAATAACAAAAGAACGTGTTAGGCAGATAAAAGAACAAGGTTTAAAGAAATTGCGTTCTGAAATTTTATTGATAGAAGGAGCAGATTTTATATTTTAATGATATTTATAATAAATTAAAGTTATGGCTACAAAAAAAGATAGTACAAAGAAAAAAGTTACAAAGAAAGATACTGCTAAGAAAAGCACAAATAAGAAGGCTAAGAAAATAGAAAAGATTGCTGAGGAAGTTAATTTAATTGATGAGACAGAGGAAAAAGTATTAGATACTTTTAATAGCATAAAAGAAGATGATATAATTTATGTTGTTGGAGAAACTAATAAGGATTTAAATAACTTATCAGATTTTAAAAAAGTAGAGCCTTACGGTAAGGTAGAGGTTATGAATGGAGACCCTTCAGTTATCACACCTATAGAAGAGCCTTTAATTGATGAGCCTGCTCCTATTGAAGAAGAAGAGCCTTTAATTGATGAGCCTGCTCCTATTGAAGAGCCTAAGCCAAAAGAGAAAATAATGAAAAAAATTAGTCGAGCATTCGGCTATTTTTGGAACGGACAAATGATAGATTTTTAAAATGGCAACAGATTTCACAAAGAAAATGCTTCAGACTATAAGAGAAAATTCTGAAAGAACAAGAAAACAAAACGTTAAACCTCTAATTATTGAAAATGAAAAAATTGTTAAAGAAGAAACTTTCTTTGAAAAGTCAAAGTCAATAATGGAAGCAATCGAAGAAGACATTCAAAAAAAAAATTTTTTGAATGAGGAAAAACATAATATAGACGATGAAAATCATGGAAAAAGTTTTCCAATTACTAAGAAAACACCTCAATTCGGAGATGTAAGAACATCACAGGAAGAGGCTATTCTTAAGACTGTTGGAGAACAGATAAAATTGGATGATGAATCATTGCTATATTATCCAGATGCTGAAGATATTGTCTTAAATGGCGAACTTCCTTCATTGAATACATCATTTCAATTCAGATATAATGACCCGTCTGGACAAGGAGTGTACATATGGGCTAGCGGCTTGCAATTAACAGAAGAAAACAGCAGAACACTTGGAAAAATACGTGATGCATTCTTAAACTGGAAACAAGGACTAGTGCAGGATGGAGATTTAATGGATAAACTTAAAAAGGTTACCAGTAAAAAATAACTAATCTTTATGAACCCTTTGGAAACAAAGGGTTTTTTTGTGTTTATAAGATATTTATATAAAAATAGTATAATATGGATAGAAATGAGAAAACTTTACAAAGGATTATAAAAGAAGAACTTACGAAATCAGACGTTAATTCAATGATTTCCAGTAAAATAAACTCAACACTATCTTCACGTGAATTTAAGCAAAAAGTTAAGGAATTAAGTTCTGATGTAATAAATGAACTATTCAAACTATTATGGCAAAGAAATAATATTTGGAAATCATCTGTTTCAAGATAATGAAAATTATTATAAATGAAAATAAACTCTTGCTTATAAAAGAAGCCGAAGAAGAAAAGGAAAAAGAAGAGGTTACTTTTTATAAGTTTTTTACTGAGGTCAAGAACTTTCTTAAAAAATTGCTTGATGACCCAATAGGGGCTAAACCTAGTAAGTTTTTTAAGGAAAATGACATTAGTAAGAAGAAGTTATTGAATAAAATGCTCGATAGGGGTATTATAAAGAAAAAGGAAACAATAGATGAGCCAAATGATGCTGATGGCAACAAAAAATCAATGCATTACCTATCATACAGCATTCCAAAAAAAGACTTTGAGCATAAAATAAAAAGGCTATATGATTACTTTTTTGACGATGAAGGAAGCAAGAAAAAGTTAGATGAGAGTTTTGGAAATTTTGGAGGTAATCGTTATAGTTCAGTTGCGACATACATATTTTGTATGAATAATCAAGGGCAAAGATGCGTTCTTGCTGGCAAGAGAAGAGGTTTTGGAAGCGCAGGAATGTATAATGTGCCAACAGGTTTAGTAGGCGATAACGATTATAACGAGTCTGTTGAAGATGCAGCCGTTAGAGAGGTATCTGAAGAAGCCGGTTTGACAATAAGTAAAGGGCTTTTAAGAGACGCAGGAGATACACCTTATTCTAATCGTTTTGGCAAACAACTTGGAAAAAATTTTGTCGTTTGTTTAGAAGGAACAACAGATGACTATAGGTTAGGAAGGGGAGATGGTGAAAATGACCCATTTATATGGATACCTGAAGAAGCAATAGATGCAGTTCCTTGGGCATTTGGAATGGATAAAGAAGTTAAAAGATTGATTAGATATATATGAGAAAGCAAGTAATTAGATTAACTGAGTCAGACTTGCATAGAATTATAAAAGAGTCTGTAAAAAGAATTATTAATGAGAATCATGGAGAGCCAGATGATAGAACCGCTATAATATACTCTGATATTATAGAAGATTATCAAGCTCAGGAAATTGCT
>Ga0247610_10002026_pt1 | contig 24059 bp, 13 predicted proteins | sample 174DNAGHGhighgp2_FD_193483 | JGI IMG/M metagenome (GOLD analysis project Ga0247610, IMG submission 193483) | Sheep rumen microbial communities from Palmerston North, Manawatu-Wanganui, New Zealand - 1742 DNA GHGhigh gp2 | ecosystem: Host-associated > Mammals > Digestive system > Stomach > Rumen...
GGATCGTTGAACACGCCACCGTCGATAGTCAGATGATAGTAGTGGAAACCAGGATCCATTGGACCATCTGTTGTACCAGTCCAAACACCATTCTTATCCTTGCGCAATACGGTACCACCACGACCACCAAGACCAAGACTTACGATTACCGACTTGGCATCTGGAGCCACAACACGGAAACGGGCATAACCCTCAGAGTTAACCATTGGATACTCCTGACCAGGCTGGTTCATTGAGTTGGGCACGAAGTCCTCCTTTGGCTGATGAGCATCGAGCACAGGATCGAAGTCGCGGATAATCTGCAGCGAACGCTTTGCCTTGAAGTTCTCATCGAATGGCAGAGGATGGTTGTTAGTTCCCAGCCAAGAATCCTTATCACTCAGGTTCCAGAATGTAACGTTCTTGATAACATCCTTATGCTTGCGGAACACCTTGAACAGACGAGCATACTGGTCCTCCTGCAGAGTCTGCATATAAGCGGGCTGTGGCTTAGCCTCACCACGAGAGAACATCAGCTGACCACCACTCTCAGTGTTGGTACGCAGGTCGAGCTCGGTGATGTGGATAATCTTTACGATCTCGCTGAAACGATTGATAGCCTTCTCCAACTGGTCCTCATCGGGGAAGTAGATGTTGTAGTGACCCTGCATACCGATACCATCGATGGGCACACCAGCATCCTTCATCTTCTTTACCATATTATATATACGCTCACGCTTTCCCTCGTCTACACAGCTATAGTCATTGTAGATCAGCACACCTGTTGGGTCAGCCTCACGTGCAAACTCGAATGCCTTAGCGATGAACTCATCGCCACAGAGTTCGAAGTGTCTGCTCTGACGATAGGGACTGGGCTTTACACCTGGGCGGAATCCACGGAACATCATGTTATCGTCAGCCATAGCCTCGTTAACTACGTCCCATGCATATACAACATCCTTATAACGGTTTACTACTGTGTGGATATGCTCACGCAGACGCTTGTAGAACACCTCTTTCTTTACTGGCTTACCCTTCTTGTCGGTAAACATCCAGTCGGCAAACTGAGAGTGCCAGCACAGACAGTGACCACGCATCTTGATACCGTTCTCACGGCAGAAGTTGGCAATGCTGTCGGCCAAACCGAAGTTCCACACACCCTCTTTCGGATGAATCTCGCCTGGCTTCCAAGCATTCTCAGCAGTCACGCTGCTAAACTGCTTCTTGATAATTGCGGTCTGAACTGGATCTGAGATATTGAACTTGTTTACAGCTACGCCGATTGTGAAATAATCTTTGTAAGCATCCTTAAGTCCGGGGCCTGCAGAGTAGTCAACAGGGCGTCCCCACTGAGCCGAAGCACTCATGCTAACGGCGATAAGCGATAACGCTAGAAATAATTTTTTCATCTTTGCTAATTGGTTTTTGTTATATATTTAATCATTTCGGCTGCAAAGTTACAACATTTCCCCCAAACACTTTATTCTGAGAGTATCATAAACTTTATCAATTGTACCATTAATAATATTTAGCGCCCCTGCAGGTGGAAACTGACAGGGGCGCCTCAATAAGGTTTATTAATAATTATAGGTTGTTTACTTTTGCTTCTTGAACAGATGTGGGATGAACTCATGGAGTCCACGACGCCATGTCAGGAACTCGTGGGCAGTGCCTGCCGACTCGCTTGAGTCAACCTTTACGCCAAGCTCACGGAGCTGCTTTACGATATCACCGCTCTTGATGAAGTCCTCAGAGCCCCAGTTCATATACATGTAGTGAATCTTCTTGTTGAACTCGTCGGCGTTAGCAAACACACCATTGTAGGCAGTCTTAACGTCGAGACCGAAGATAGCGCCACTGAAGGTACCCATCCAGGCAAACTTGTCGAGGTTGTTAAGCACGATATCGAATGTCTGGTGACCACCCCATGACAGACCTGCCATAGCACGGTTCTCACGATCGCTCTTAGTGCGGAAGTTCTGATCGATATAAGGAATCAGGTCGTTCAGCATTACGGGATAGAATGAGTTACCATAGGTGCTCATACCCTGACGGTTAGAGCCACCACCGAACGGAGCCTTGATATCACCACTCTCCATAACCACAATCATAGGCACAGCCTCGCCCTTGGCGATTGAGTTGTCCATGATGTGCTGCATCTTACCCTGCAGAGTCCAGCTTGTCTCGCCCTCGCCCATTCCGTGCTGCAGATAGAGCACTGGATAGCGCTTCTTGGCATTCTTGGCGTTATCATACTCGGCAGGAGTATAAACCATAGCGTGGCGCCACTTGTTCTGCTCCTTGCTGAAGTAGTAGATGCTACGAACACATCCTGCAGGCACACCCTGCTGTGGACGATAGTAGTCGCCCTCGGGGCCCTCGGGAATCTCGATACCACCCGACTCGCGGTTGCAACCAAAGTAAGTCTCGGTAGCAGGATCGATGAAGTTGATGCCATCTACATTCATAAAGTAGTAGTGGAATCCTACTGGCAGAGGATCGGTAACGGCCATGAATCCACCCTTACCATCAGGCTGCATATCGTACTTCTTGCTGCAGATGTCTACAACTACCTTACGGGCCTGTGGAGCATTGATATAGAAGTAAGCACGGTTCTGCTTGTCAACCTTCGGGAACTGATTGCCCTCGATAGTGGTCTCAGCGATGAATGCATCGGCAGGAACCTCTATCTTCTTAGGCATCTCGATAAATGGACGCTTAGGCTCGAAACCAAGATGACGAGCTACAGCCTCACCATAACGGCAACCAAGCTCACGATAACCTGCTGCATCGAAGTGCAGACGGTCAGGACCATTGGTACAGCCATCAGATGAGATAACCTGAGAGGTGTGAAGTGTCAATGGGAGTTCGTCGATCTGCTTCTTGCAGCCGATGCATACGCCCTTACCATCAGCCTGAACGATGTTACCAGCATAGAGGTTTACCTCCTCTGGTTTCAGATTCAGGTCGCCACACAGGTTGTCGTAAACCTGCTTAACCATACCAGCCCACTTGGGGTCGCCAGTGTTGGTCTCGCCCTGGTGCATCAGTATACCCTTGATTACACCATCCTTCTGAGCCTTCTTAGCCAGGGTTACCAGGCGCTCATAGGGGTTGTTGTCGTATGCGGCAAGCATACCCTTCATCCAACCTGGAGCCTTTTTCTCGGCATAGTCCTTGATGCTGTCGGGCAGGAATCCCTTGATGTCGATACCACCGATAGCCACGTGGATTACACCAATCTTAATATTCTCTGGGAGAGAAGCTACAAGAGTACGACCGAACCAGTCGGCTGGAGTAAGACCAGTGTTAGGACGGCAAAGTGGTGGGATAGCCTCGTACCACTCACCCATCTTGCGGGCAGGCAGTTTGTCGGTTGCAGGATAGTCTACGGCTGGCATCCACACGAATCGTGGACCAGGACTCTTCAGGTCCTGAGCCTCAGGACGAGCTGCACCCTCCATGTTCGACTGGCCGAAACAGAGGAAGATGTAGAAATTAGGATCGGCTGTGCTCACCTGTTCGGTGGTAGCCTTCTTCTTTGGAGCGGCCTTCTTTTTCTGGGCCGCCATGCTTGCAGGCAATACGAGCAGTGCAACTGCCAGCATGATGGTTTTTAATTTTGATTGATACATAATGATTGTGTTGATAAATTGTTATTATTTGATTATCTTCTTTCCACCTACGATGTAAATGCCACGAGGCAGCGAGTTCCACTGGTCACGTGTAGCCACCTTACGTCCCTGCAGAGTATATACAGCATCGTCATCAACCACAGTACGCTCTACAGCATTGATGTCCGTTGTGCCACCAGCCTTCAGGAAGTCCATATAGGCAGGCGAGCTATATTTGGCGGCATTGTTATCGTTAAGATACTTGCCTGTACCCACATTCTTCAGGGTAAAGCCATTGCCTTCCTCATATTTAATCTCCCATACAGCACCATCCTTGATATCCTGACCATTCTGTTCCTTCAATCCCAGGATGAAGCAGCAACCACCTGTAGCAGGCTGCGAGTTCAGATAGCCAGGACTTCCCCAGATACTGTATGCCGAGCCGCTCAGTGTCATCAGGCGGAGCAGATAGCAACCACTACGACCTGAAACGGGCTCAGCCTTAAACATATAGCCATTTATCTTCTTATTGTTGATAACCTCTATTGCTGGACTAAAGCCAAGATTCTGATTATCAGATCCGTAGAACATCTTCTGATTCTCCCTATTGACGATAGCAAAAGGCTTTGATGTTATCTCCGACAGACTGCTAAGAGCAGTAAAGTCGCTAAGACTAACGCCCGTCACCTTGATAGAGAAAGACTTAGTCCATGTATTACCCTGTACATCTTTATAAGAAGCGCTGACTACAGTCTCACCACTCTTAAGACCACGCAAATAACCATTCTTTACCTCAACAACCGATGGATCATTGATTTCAAAATCAGCCAAACCAGCGATATCCTTTTTATGACCATCAGCATATAGCAAATTCAAAGAGAGCATTGTCATGTCTCCAATCTTCAGATCATACGACACCTTCTCAGCCTCCAACGAAGTGACAGTATAGAAATCTCCTGTCTCTTCCTCATCATCGGCATGTGGCCAGTTCACATTATAATAATCGGCATACCAGTCCATACATGTTTTACCGCAGGCTTCTTCATTACCATTGAAGGCTGGATATACCTTGCCCGTAGACAGGAGTTTGTCTTCATCTATCAGACATCCTGTGCCCGAGAGGGTCATAGAGATATTGCCGAAGTAGTCCAGCATCGTCTTATATGCCTTACCCCACTTAGATGTAGAACCTGTGGCCCATGTACCGAAGTTGGGCTGTACCCATGTACCACTCTCGTTATAGTGTCCTTTGGCATCAGGATTAACCGGACTCCAGTCAACCTCGGTGATGATTACTGGAGCAAAGTCAATCACAGGCACCGACTCGTGGAAATTCTTAATCTCATTCTGTGGATCGGGGTTGTCGTCGCTACATCCATACCATCCGCAATAGTCGTGAACAGCATAGCCAATATTCTCGCCCTCGATAGGATACTCAGCATAACCACGATAGTTCTGCTGCCAAACTGTACCTGGCACCCAGATGATACCAGTAAAACCATTCTCGCGAATCTTATCCACGATAGGCTGAAAATAGTCGTGCATAGCCTTGGCATCGTCCTGACCATTAGCATTCTTCAAGCTTACAGGCTCGTTAGCCAGCTCAATACTAATCTGTCCGGCATGTTCCTTTACGAAATCCTGACTTGAGAAAATGTCCCAAACCTTAGTAAGATAGGCTTGATAGTAGTCGCCCACCTTGATGTTTCCAGGACAAACGCCAGGAGGACGTACCACTACGTACATTCCATGATTCATCGCCTTCTTGGCCAGTTCAAAATAAAGTGTAGGCAGCCAATGTCTATAAAGTGTCTCGCTGAACTGCGAGATATTGGCTTCTCCGTCTACTTCTTGTCCATTCGGGTCTATGGTTACTGTTTTACCATTCTTAACCTTCTTTGTGAATCCTGTAGCAGTGATGCTACCATCGTTGGTCCATGCAGGATCCATGTGCAGACGGAACACATCGCACTTGGCCTCCTCCAGGCCAGCAAAAATCTTTTCAAAATATTTAAGGCACTTCTTCGCACCATTATCATCATAAGAGGTACCATCAGTCCAATACCACCCCCATCGCTGACCATTGAACCACATATTTGGCGTATCCATCACGCCATGAAGAACCACCTGATTACCATGTTTGTCTACCAGCCATCTTCCTTCGGTATGAAGTGATGGCAGAGGTTTTACGCCCTGGGCATTAGCACCAAGCGCAAAAAAGATTGTTAGAAGAGCTAATATTCGCTTCATTATTGTTTCAGTTTTAAATTCGGGTGCAAAGGTATACACTTTTTGCAAAATACCCTTTTCGTTGAGTTACATTTACTTTCTTATGAGTATCATTAAGGCTATATATGCACTTTTTTCTTAGGTTTTTGAGTTTTTTTAAAATACTTTTGTATCTTTGCATCCAGAAACATCAATGACTCGAAACGATATATGAAACGAACAAAGCTTTGGATACTTTTGGCCATTATGACCAGCATGCTAATGGTGGCATGTAATGATGAGGAAAAGAAAAACCAGATTAATGAAGCCGATAAACTGATAGAGGCCTCGCAGAAGAATAAGAACTACAACGAACTGATGACAGTTGTAGACAGTCTGGAGTCCATCGGCAAGATCACACCCACCAAGGCCTGCTATTGGCGAGGCTATGCCTACGACAAGATGAAGCGCCAACGCTTGGCCGAATACTATTGGAAAGCTTCAATCGATGCCGCAAACGAATCTACCGACGAAGATGAGATGATATACTATGCCAAGTCGGCCAGCCGACTGGCTAACATGCTATCGGTAAGAGGCGACTACGAAGAAGGATTGAACATCTCCATCCCCGTGGCTAGCAAACTCGAGTCTCTCGACTGCGACAGCACCAGCGACTACCTTAATATACTTATATATATTGGTTGCTGCCAGGAGGGCTTGGGTACTGCCGAGGGTAATGCCGATGGATTTACCAAGGCCTACCAGCGCCATATGGAGAACATAGAGACCTACCACAACGACGTGGTGTACAAGGATGGTATCACTGGTCTTATTAATATAGCTTACGACTACATCTATGCCAAGAAATGGGCCGAGGCTCAGGCTTGGACCACACGCTTCGGCCAGGTACTAAGCGAATACGAACAGCGTCCCGATGCCGATGCCGATTATATCGACCGTCAGTTGGCACGCTTTGATATCTACAATGCTATATCACTGCAGGGACTGGGTAAAGCCGAAGAGGCAGCAAAGGCCTACGAGAAGTTCCTTACTACCAAGTTTAGCAACACTCCTAAAGGACGTATCGATGCCAACGACTATCTTACCGCAGCCCATCGATGGGACGAAGCCGCCGAGAACTACAATAGTCTTGACGCCATGATAGGCGAGACGCCAAAGAACTACTCGCTCGATAACATCGAGAAACTGGTACTGAAAAAGTATAGCACCAACCTACTGGCTGGCCGTCGCGACTCCGCCATGAAGGTTGCAATGGACATTAGCAACTCGCTAGGACAGGCCATCGCCAAATCCAGAAAGATGGAAAAGGAGGAGCAGGCTGTAATCGTTAAGAATGTAGAGAAGATTTCGGAGCTACAGGCCAGGAGTCATCGCCGACTGCAGATTGTGGTTTCTGTTGCCATCGCTTTTGTGATACTATGTCTGGTAGGATTCGTTATCATCCGTCATCGCATGGCCACACAGATGCAGGCTGCTTATGACGACCTGAAATACGACTACGACCGACTGGAGGCCGACACTATCGTTAAAGAGCGTGAGGCATCCGAACTTCGCATCTCACAGAACATCCAGCGTATGATAGCACCGAGCCAGTTGCCTCAACATAAGCATTTCGACATCTTCAGTTCTGTCACCGTAGGGCTGATGGAGGGTAGCGGAGTACTCGACTATTGCATGCGTGGCGACAAACTCTTCTTCTGCGTTGGTGAAACCACCATCGAAGGAGTCAAGGCATCGCTGCTCACCACCGTTGTCAAGGCTCAATTCCGTACTGCAGCAGCATTCGAAGAGAAGCCCGAACGCATCATGGCCGCCATCAACAATGCCATAGCCAAGGACGGCGAGAAAGGCACCGCCATAAGACTCTTCATCGGTGTGCTCGATATCAACACTGGCGTGCTGAATTTCTGCAACGCCAACCACGATGCGCCACTGATGGTAAGCAACGAACTCCACCACCTGCCAGTAGAGCAGAATATTGCCATAGGCGAACAGCGCAACTGGGAGTACGAGCCACAGGAGATACAGATGTTGCCAGGAACAATGATATTCCTGAACTCCGAGGGACTGATAAAGGTGAAGAACAAAGAGCACCGCATCTTCAACGAGAAGCGCATGCTTGGATCAGCCCTGCAGGCAATGAAACTCGATCCTCGTCCAAAGCCATTTGTCGAGAACATGCTCGATGCCGTAAATCGCTTTGCCGGCGACTACGAGCAGAGAGACGATATCGCGATGTTGGCCATCAGATTCAAGGGCGGCCGCAAACTCCTTCAGAACGGAGCAGAAACAGAGCCGGAAACTGAGATTGAGGAAGAGCCCAAGGTTCAGCCACAGCAGGCCGCACAGCCTATGCTCGAGACCACCATGCAACCCGAGATGCCAGAGGAGCCTAAGGTAATCGAGGAGCCCGAAGTAATTATGGAACCCGAGGTAATCCTAGACCCCGAGGAATACGAAGAGCCCCAGATTATCGAAGAAGCCGACATCGTAGAAGACGCCAACATCATCGAGGATGCGGAGATAGTGGAATAGTATTTTATCTACTGAGTTTATTTACATATTTTACTGGAGTTGCTTCTTGCTTCAGTACATCAGCAAACTTCTGAGGCTTGATGGCGACTGGACCTCGCATAAACTCGGGTCCGTTAGATGCTGCAAATTATTTATTTACCCTTATACATGCTACTCCATTCTGATCAAACACCACATCTATATGCGGTAGTTCTTTCAAGAACTTTTCCCATCGAGGAGCACCAATGTTACTCATCAACGATTCTGCCAGCAGATACATCTTGGTTCCACCCACTGCAGGCATATAACTCATCGGTTTCACCACCTTAATTCTATCCACGATATCAAAAGGCATAAGGTATTCAACCTCACGCTTTGAACCTTCGGCAACTATGACGAAAAGGTTATAATCCCTAACCTTTCCTTCTTCCTTGTATATACCTCTACTCTTGTACGGCATCTTCAGTCTCCCATTTTAAATCATCAGTCTTAGACAGGAAAGGGATCGCACCAAATCGTCCTTTCAGATATCCTTTGCGGATGTCAAGATCGTTACGAGGCTTGAAATCACTCAGAGGATAAATTACTGTACTTTGGTCTTCATGACGCTTTTCAGCAAACCAGATTTCATCCGTCCTAAAGATATCGCACGAGAGCAGGTTTGATTCATGAGAAGAGCATACAAGTTGACCTATCGATTTCCCACTCATCAACTTACTCATCATATCCCACATCGTATTAGGATGAATGCTCCGATTTATCTCGTCAACAAAGAAGGTACAGTCTGCCGTATCGAGTTCCTTTATCATTGGAATGAAGTCCAGCAGCCTTTGTGTACCATCAGACTCTTCCTTCAACTCAAAAGTGTAGTTCTTTCCATCGGCCACATGGTTGGTAATGATGCGCCTGACATAGTACTGCCCATTCTCCTTGGCCAATGAAGCGGTAAAATGAGAAGTATCCAAGATCCCGGCTTTATCCTCATCTATATTCTTCTTCATTTCTTCCAGCTGCCTTGCCTCTACTAGCGGAGCCTCTGTAAGGAACTCACTGATTGTTTCCTTTTTAAACTCTATACCATCCACACCGACGTCAAGACCACGTAGAACATCTTCGGCAAACGTCTTGAAACGCTCATTCGAGTACATATCATCAAATATGGATGATGACTTGATTTCTGGGTATATCACAACCAGATGTTTATCAAACCAATTATATACATCTTCCAACTCAGGCAGTTTAATAATCTCCCTGTGGGCTATCAGCAATTCATTGTCCTTAAGGATATTCTCCTCAAGCAGTTTCACTAATAATTGATTCTTTTCCTTTTGGTTAAAATCCTTCCCGAAACTCAATTCTGCCCGATGTTTCTCATTGGAATAGACACGCTCAAAGATTTTCTTTTCTTTCTCTGTGCTAATGTCAAAAAGCCATTCCTCTATGCAGAGACCTTCAGTAAAGCTCATGCCATAGGAATAGACTCTGCCACCGATACCAAATTCTACGCTCTGTTGTACAGGTTTACCTGCTTCCGTCATACGATTCCGAATATACATCAGCTTCGGTGGAATCTTACCTGACAGCACACAGTGTTTAAACTGGTCAACCGCCTTAAACAGATTTGATTTACCAGCTCCATTAGCACCATAGATGATCGCGCCTATTAGCACATCAATTCTATTGTTCACAGCGAGAAGATGGTCATTGTGAGACTTCAATGACTTAGCTGGCAACAGATTGAAGTCTGTTTCCTCCTTGAAGGAAAGAACGTTCTCAAATACAAATCTTAACAGCATAAAACCAGAAATTAAGTTATTCTTTTGTCATTTTCGCTGCAAATTAAACGAAAAGCTCTCAAAAAACCAAATTATTTACACCTTTTTATTAAATATTTAACCAAATCGCGAGTATTTTTCGTTCTACGCACATTTATTATCCCATTCTCCGAACAGAAAATTATTTTGTTACCACAGAAAATCCTCTACGTAGGCATTAAACTCTATGGGTTATTGCAGCCAAAGTTCTAACAATAAGTCTGAGATTCGATATGCCCCACCACGCTGCGATGTTGAATCTCTAGTAATAATGCCATTTTCAATCATTTGGGTGAGATAGGGCGAATTCTATTTGCTATACACATATATTAATAATGAATGGTTATCGAGTGCAAATATACAAAAATATTTCTATAGAAAGAATTTTATATAGAATTTATTTTCTATAAAGTTAATGCTTTTTTCATACCCAACGTAGTAACATCGTCAACGTCACAAAAAAAAGTCGAAATCTTTTGCATCTTTCAAAAATTCGTCGTAAATTTGCAGCAGAAATGTGTTTAAGATATGGAAGATAATGGAACAAAAATGGTTTCAGAACCAGCAGTGGCTTATCCCATGACATCGTATGCAGATGTGATGGAATACATCCATTCGCTCCATATCTCACATGAGGATAAGGAGAAGGTCGCTAAGCGTTTGACCTTGGAGGTGACGGGAAAAAATCTGTCGAAGGCCTTTGATCGTTTGGATAGTCTAAGCCGTTTGCAAAAAGACTGGGATGGATGTGGCGCCAGTAAGATATCTCCTTATGTGCTGAATAATATACGTAAGGTACTTCTTATCTCTGATGATGAAGATTGGAAAGACTGGATGATTTCACCTGCGCCTAATGGTACATTAGGTCTGCAGTCGAAGCGCCATGTAGCCTCCATCAGTATCGGTGATAAGGAATTTTCTTATTTTTGTTCTAAAGATGAGGTGGAAGAAGGTGATAGCCATATATTGTTTGTTCCTTCTACTCTCCTCAACTTAATGCGTCGAATTGTATGAGTATATAAAAGGCGGTAGCCAACAAGAATTGGTTATTCCGGATGGCCAGAAACTGTCGTATGAAGCTATTCATTTAAAAGTGCAGTATGCTCTCCTTGCCTTATCGCAATTGGAAAAGCAAAAACTGTAAGCTAAAAGAGGATGTAATGACGCATCCTCTTTTAGTTTGTTTATGCATTAACGTTCCTTTACCCAGTATACCCAGCCGTGAGTTTTACGTTCGCTCTCAAAACGGTATTCTGGACGGTTTAGACATTGGCCGATTTTTACTAGCGAGCCCTCGTCGGGCTGATAGGCACCTTTAAAGGCTTGTTTCAGTCGGTCGGAGATTTCCTTTACAGATAGCCACTGGCCATTCTCTGGATTATCCTTGGGGGTGCCATCGGGCTTTTCGAAGAGCGATAGCAACATCTCGCTAAGTCCGTTCATCTGCTGGTAGCGCAGATTGTGGTGCATCAGGGCAGCTTCTTCGTCTTTGGTTAGGAAGTAGCGCTCGCGCTGTTGCTCAACCTCATACTTCAACTGTGCATACAACTGACTATACTCCACGGGTGTCTCGAAGTCGATGTTGCCATCCACCATCACACAGATGAATCTACGTGAACCTGTAGGGTCTGTAAGCGGCATCAGCTCGTTGGTAGTACCAATAAACGATGCATAGCGGCGATGACTGGAGTAGGCCGTGCCGTAAGGAGGACGGTATTTTACGTCGGATGTGGATAGCAGATACTTAAGTACCACCTGCTGGCGCTTGGTGATCTTATCGAACTCATCGAGATTGATTAGTGCAAACGATGTGAGACCCAGATTCAGGTCGTGCTCGTTCTTAAAGTTGATACGATCGTTGTAATACTCTCGCTGTTCGCGAGGCAAGAGGATGCGACAGAAGCTGGACTTGCCGCACCCCTGACGACCTATCAACAATGGTACGAGTGCATTACCCGTCAACTGGCCCTTGCCCTTCCACATTGCTACCATCGATCGCATCCATATATGAAATAGGTGTGGCCACTCTTCGTAGTCGGTCTTTATTCGTCGCGCCAATGGCTCCACACGGTCCTTGCCATCCCACTTGGGCAGATGCTCCAAGAAATCGTCCATGGGGTCGTAAAGAGTGATGTCATTAGAGTTTACGTATCGCATGATGTCCTTATCCCAGCACTTGATGCCCTGAGACAAGGCGCTTATAGTGATAGAGTTGCGTGCCTCGGTGGTGAGGTCTTGGAATGCAAACCCCAGTCCCGTCCTCATGCGATACTCGGCTACGCCTCGCATCACGTTCTTGCGAAGTTCGTAGTTGGCATTCAGAAAGATGTCTATCTTCATCATCATCAGCGTCTCAGCTGGGATATTCTTCAGCGGACGAGGCATATTCTTGCGCTTGTAGTACTGCTTTTCGTGCTCCTCGCGATAGGCATTCTCAAACGTTTTGTCTACCACGTCAGGACGCTTGCCAAATGTAAGACTCATCAGGGTGCGACGACAGCAGAAGGCCATATCCAATCCCGACTCACGACAATATTCGGCCAGACGGATAATTATCAACTCGTTGCGTTCCTCTTCGTCGACGATTCCGGCTGTGTCATCGTAGGCCTTAGAGAGGTTATACTGATAGATAACGCACATAGAGTGGAAGCGGCTTCGACCTGGCACTATCTCGTCGGGCAACTGATTGGCTGGCTGAATAGGTTTCAGAGCCTTCATCAGGTCTGATGTGTCAGTATAGAATGGCTGTGCCGACGGATTATAGTATAGTTCATTGTCGGCTCCAATGTAGCAGGTTCGCTCCAGATGCGGTTCCAGTTTGTCGATGGTCACACCTAGTTGGGCATTATACACCATGCGAGCCTTCTCATATAGATTAAGGTGGAAGCGTATGATGTCGTCGTCCGTCTCAGGCAGTCCGCCATCAAACAGTTCGCCACGACACACAATCTTGACGCTCCTTCCGCTGGCTCCTACAAATGCCAACAGGGTTTGTGGCATCAGTGCGGCCCCCTGTCGGATGGCCTTAGCCTCGTCGAAGCTGGTAAGATTGTTAACCTCGAGCAGCACCAGACCAGTGTATGATTTGCGCACACGCTGATGGTTACGGTTCTCCATTTCGGAGGCAAAGCAGATGCGAGGCACTTTGTCGGTGAAGTTGTTGGCGCCATCTACACTACCGTCTTCCAGTCGTTTCAGTTGTGTGTGTAGTGATATGCCCCTTACTGCGTCGATAGCTTCGGCATACTCACACTTCTGTATCATACAGATTACTTCTGAGAGCTCAAAAACCTTTAGCGTCTCAGCGTTTCGATAGTTCTTTACAATAGTTACTTTTGTCATATTCAAAGTTTATTGGTTGTACAGTCTGCAAAGGTAATACATTATTTTTAAAATTCCAAGAGAAAAAGCATAAAAAATACTCCAACTATTCATATTTGGAGATAACGTACTGATATTCAAGTTATTATCTTATGAATAGTGCTCAATATTTTAGAGGGCACTATTCATAAAATGGCCACTTTTTAAGTTGAAGTAAATTATTTTCAAAATGTATTTATTGGTGTTTCACTATAGTAACAACAAGGGAAACACTTTGTTACTCCCGTGGTAACACTTTGTTACCGCCGTAGAAACAGTTTGTTTCTCAAAGGTTTACTGTAGTGTAACTGCCATGTTATCAGCACGTTAACCTTATCTTAACGACTTAAAGAAGCCGTTTAAACATCGATTTATGAATAGTTGAGTGCTGTTTTTAAGGCACTATTCATAGTATAATCTACTGATAATAAGCGGGTTAACGGCGTTTATGAATAGTTAGGCCCCTTTTTTGTATTTTTCTAAGAAATTATTTTGTTATATCACACATTTTTACTAATTTTGTAGCCGAAATATAAAAATCATCACAAATGGAAGAGAAGAAATATACACCGCAGCCTCTCGAGAAGGTGCTGAAAGAAAAAGCCGACAAAGGAAATGGGATATGTCTTACGCAGACATGTCCGTTGCGTGAGCACTGTCTGCACTATATTCTGCGTACTTATACGCCCGAAAGCTATCTCTACACCACCTGCACCAACCTGAACCATCCGATGATGCAGACGGAGAAATGTCCTTTGTATCTTAGCGACAAGCCTGTGCGCATGCCGCTTGGTCTTTCAAATATCTACTATGATATGCCGGCCCGTATAGCCAATCCGTTGAAGCAGCATCTTATCCGCTATTTCAATCGCAAGCGCTACTACGAATACCATTTCAGTCGTCGCCCCATCACCCCCGAGCACGAACAATACATCCGCCAAGCCGCCATCAGGTTCGGTTGGCACCAACCCATCGAGTTCAAAGGCTACGTAGAGGATTTTCTGTGGTAACTATTTGGTGCTCTAAGAAAAAAAGAGGATGCGCGTTAGCACATCCTCTTAATATTAGATAGTTATCGAAGTTTAGAAGTTAAGGGTCTTCTTACCAGCCTTAACTACGATACCCTTATAGTCCTTAGATACACGCTGTCCAGCGAGGTTGTAGATTGCATCGTCGGCCTTAACAGCATCCTTCTTAACATTGATGATACCAGAAGGATCTGTACCATACTGGTAAGGAGCGCTCTTGTCAATCTTTACCCAGAAGTTCTTTGTACCCTCTGCATCAATCAGATTCTCCAGGGTCTTACCCTCTGTTTCATTCTTCAGATACCACTTTACGTTCTTAATGGTATAATCGCAAGCATCCTTAATCTCTGACAGGTTGAATGCGATAGATCTCATACCATCAGCCTCCTTAGCAATCTTGAATTCCTTAACGAAGTGCTGCTCCTCAGTTGTAAAGTTTACATCACCAATAGCAGACCAGTGCTGATAAGTACATGGCTTTTCATCGTCACCAACCTTATGGCACTGTGTTGTGGTCTTAGCCTCCCTATTAGCAACATAGTCGAACTCTACAACGGTCACCTCATCAGCAGCAAGGTTGCGGTTAGCAGCAATCCAGAACTGGTTGTCCCAAGCCTGGCCTGTTCCACCTTCTTCTTCTCTCTGGTTCTTAACAGTGCCATCATCATTCATTTCGTCAGCAAGATCGTCACGCTCAGTAGCCTTTATAACAAGTACCTCTGGATTTGTAACGATGTCAACAGGCTCCTTAACAACAATCTCGTCACCCTCGATCTGGGCTAAGCTGATCTTCTTGTACTCAGTATTGAGAGTAATCTCCCATACACCAGCTGCAGGAAGAGTTATCTTTGCATTTGCACCCTCAGTGTAATCAAGCCAATCGTCCTCATTACCTGTAATTGTACCAGTAACTTTGAGTGTAGCCGACTTAAATGCCTTATCGTTTCCGCGAACAGTAGAGATCATAACCTCTTTCACCCAAGTATCCTTCTTTCCTTTAGTACCAAGGGTAACAGACCACATAGGATCCTCACCTTCAAACTGAACAGCGTTATCGTAATCATATTCAATACCAGCTTCAGCATTAGAAGAAGCAGCAAACAATCCCTTGTCAAGTACCATAGTAGATACTGTAATATCATCAAAGTAGAATACGATATCCTTTTCGTACTGCTTATCCTCACCAAAGTTGAATGCAATTGACTGAACACCAGCAGCTGCAGTTACCTGCTTCTCGTAAGTCTGCCATTCTGTAGTGAAATTGACCTCACCATAGCTACCACCACCAAGATAATCACCAGGAGCCCTATGATCCTGAGTAGTTACTCTTGCAGCCTCAGAAGCCTTATACTTGAATGTAAGCTTGAACTGCTCACCTTCCTTCATTGGTCTTGGGAAGTTAATCCAGAACTGGTTCTGCCATGAATTATCGGGCTTTGGATCGCCAGCACTGTGCTTCTGTCCCCACTGCTCACCATCTTCATCCCATACAAGTGGGGGATCTACCTTCTGTGTACGGCATACGAACACGCCATCCTCAATCTTAGCAGCATGAGGGTTATTCTCGTTAACTCCATACTCCTTAGAATAAGCACAAACCTCTTCTGCACCTTCGCCAGAATACTTATTATCAACTGTCTGTGCATCTGGATTTGCCCAAGCAGCAGAAGCATCACCATTCTTCAGGATATTCTCCCACTGAACAGGTTTCTCCTCCTTACCCTCGTGAGTAATCTTCAGATAAGCGATGTCAAAATCACCTACATAGTCACCGCACTGAATCAGAATGCTACCATCAACCTTTCCATTATCACCGGCTTTGGCTACATAATCAACTGTACCCTCTACCCAATCAGTTGTAATTGCAAACTGTCCATAAGGAGTCTGACCGAAGCCGAGTACAGAGATATTCCTTTCTATGCTACCCTTAACCTTGAAATGAAGAGTATAAGTAACACCATCCTCTGCCTCAATGCCTCCAATAGGATGGAACTGGCAGTCCCAAGATGGATCAGTAGCTTCCTCGCTGTGGAAATGAAGACAACCGTCCTGAATTGATAGACGAGCCAAAGCTGATTCACTAGACCAGCCGCCCATCTTTACTTCCGTCTGAGTTGAATAGTCAACTTCAGCGTCAACAATCACTTTTGCATTTGCTCCCAGAACCAATGCCAGGAAAGCAAAAAGAGTAAATAATTTTTTCATAATGTAAATTGTTTAGATTGTAAATAATAAAAATAATATAGATAAATAAATTACCGTTTATACTTTTACTTTCCCTGTAGGGCATCGCAGAATGCCTTATATGTAGCAGTGCGAACCCAATCCTTACTCTTACTGTCAACAGACCACAGGCCTACAGGATCACTTGTATCAGCCAGGTTACCCTTGCAAATACCAGCCTGCTTTTCGTTAGAAATCTTGATCATATAGCTCTTGATAACATAGCCATAGTAGTCGGCAAGTTTCTGACGCTGTTCGTCTGTAATATCATTAGCTGACACATTATTACCCTCAGCATCCTTGTAAGAAATATCGAAGTTAGAGAGACGAATGAGTTTGCCTGTAGATGCCAGATTATCAAGAAGATTGTCAAGCGAGGCCTTGTTGGCTTCCTGCTTTTCAGCATCCTCACTATAAGTAAGGTTCAGTTTCGCATTGATACCATCAATCTTTGCACCATTTGCATCCCAAACATTAATCCAATACTTAAGGCTCTCGAATTTCTTTTCTTTCTCAAGACCAGACTCACTGATAAAGAACTTAAGTTCTCCAGGATTGCCTTCATACTTTTCGAAAGCAGCACTTGCAACCTTAGATACTACAGGAGCATAGTTCTCGCTACCAAGAATATCCTGCCAGAAAATCTTCTCAGTTGAATGCTTAAGGTCGTAAATTCCGCCATCGATTTCAGCCTTAACATCGATAGGCTCATCAATGAGGTCAAACGACTTGATACGTCCAGCATTGATCTTCATAAGCCCATCACACCATGCATTGAGAGCATAGTTGATTGTATCTTTTTGTTCCTGAGCTGTTTGTGGACGGTGATTATCAGGATTATGAGCAGCTGTAACCTTCTTGATAAAGACAGCCGAGTTAAAGTTACCTTCAATCATCAGGTAGCCCTTCGTTGCTCCAGCAGCTGGCTTTGCTTCAACCACAACTTTTTTCCATCCGCCAGCCTTAATAGGATATTTCACTTTATTTCCCTTATTATCCACAATTTTATTATCAGCAAAGGTACAGATAACATTATCATCCTTGTCAACCTTGGCATAGAAAGTAATGGTATAATCACAGAGAGAATCCACATCGAATCCTTCTATAATGTAAACCTTTGCCATCTTAGGGACTTTAAGAGCATTGTCATTACCATCATAATTCTTTTCAATTTTGGGTTTACCACTAACTATAGTTCCAGTAAACTCCTCCATCGTGGTGTAGTCAACGGTTTTGTCTTCTACAGGATCAACAGGAATTTCAATTGGAGCAGTGAGCGTTTTCAACCAACTATCAGCCTGGTTGGCATTTGCTACAATTGGACTACCATATACCTCATAACCAATCTCTTCAACATGAGCAAGAAGGTCATTCATATCAAGGAAATTCATTACTCCCTTTTCATTAATGATTGAACCAGACATCAGAGTGGTTCCAAAAGCCACATTGTCGAAGTTTGTTACAACAGCAGCATGTGCCAACTCCTGCTTATTAAAATCTACGACCTTAAGCGTAGCACCAAGAGTCAGATTAGGATAAGTTGCTCTGTCAATATATGACTTAACAGGAGCAAGATCCTTATATGGCTCTACGAAAGTTGGATCAGGATCTGCCTTGAAATTGTCAGTAACATTATAGTCGGCACAAGATACCGCAAAAGCACCTGCGGCCAACATCAAGAGACTGTTTCTAAAATTTTTATTCATATTTCTAGCCTCCTATTATTATTTAACGTATTTAGTATCAAAGAATACTTTCTTGTTCGATTCACGAGTCTGAACAACGAGTGTATCGGTAGAAGCTACATGAATGTCATTCTCAAGGATCCAATCCACCTCTTTACCATTTACAGTTTTTTTACCAATAACTCTACCTTTCTTAAAGTCCACAGAGTATGCAAGACGCAGAATATCACGCGAAACAGGCTGGCCATTCATGCTGCCCCACTGATAATCCTTATACTCAGGCTTGTCTGTTCCCTTAACAATAAACTCTCCTGAGCCAGTTGAAGTAATCTCAGCATCGTCAGATGTTATAGTACATTTATTACCATCAAAAGTAAGAGTGAGATTACAAAGCTGAGAGGGTCTGGCATCTCCTTTAGCATCCTTACCGATATTTATAGATACTGGGAATACAGCCTGTGTCATACTCTTGCTTACAATACCGCAAACCTCATCATTCTGGTTTACAGGATTTTCCTTGTAATGCTCTACATCTGAGTTTACGAGTGACATATCCTTACGAACCACCTTTGTTACGACACCGTTCTCTGTCAATTCGTCAACACCACGACGGATATACTTAGCCTGCCATGGGTTCATGTACTTAACACAGTAGAGAACATAATCCTTAGCAAGAATTTCCCAATCCTCGGTATTAGTACGTGAAGGAGAGAGTCCCTCGCGTGGTGTACCTGTAAGTATATGATCAAAGCCATTCTGACCGGTCATCAGCAGAGGAATAACGTATGTATTCTCTACTGCCTTTGGATCGTTAAAGAAAGCATCAGTAAGCTGCACTTCAACATAGCCACGAGGTTCACCATTGTATGGAATCTTGCTATCCATCAACTTGTAGTATTCTTTTGGCATAGGAAGGACTGGTTCTGCAGCATTTCCACCAGCATCAGTAAAGAAGAGGTTATCGCAAAGGCTCTCATCGACAGCAATGTCGACATAAGCATTGCGACCACCGTATGCTCCACCCATAGTCGACCATATCTGGATCTTATGCTCATTGTCGAGGGTATTGTCATAGATATCATTACCTAGTACGACTGTACGTACTGGGAACTGATAGGCAAAGTAGGCAGTTGTGCCACCTTCATAGTCTGGGAATTCCTTGTCTGCATTATAGCAAGATGCAAACGAAAGAGAGAAAGCTCCCAAAGCTACGCCATAGATATATTTCTTCAGTTTCATAACTTTCAATTTTCAATTATCATTATCAAATTACTGCCAACCCTTATTCTGTTTGAGGTTGCTCCATTTCAGGACTTCTCCTCTTGGGATTGGTCCATACCACTGATAAGAGCTGTCATATACACGCTCCTCGGCTATGAAAATAGTATACTTAAGAGGACTGTCTTCCTTTTTAGGATCAACCTTCTCAATCTTCATACCTTTGACACTCTCATCAAGCGGCATCTGCCAGCGACGGAGGTCCCAGAAACGCTTATTCTCAAAGCAGAGTTCAATGCGACGCTCGTTACGAATCAGCTCTGTCATCTTATCCTTACTTGCTGCACACTCCTCAAGATATACATCTCCTTCTTCAAGTGGACGATCAAACTCATCTGTGCCAAGTCCAGCACGCTCACGGATAGCCTTAATTACATCGTATGCAGTGAAACCTACGCCTGTTGGATCAGCCTTTGGTCCCCAAGCATCGTTTGCTGCTTCAGCGTATGCAAGGAATATCTCTGTATATCGGATACGAGGATAAATATGATACTGAGTAAGAGTAGAACTTGGGTTCACGCTTACATCTTCACGAAGCAGTTTCTTAAGATAGTATCCTGTACGGGTAGATGTAGAAAGACTATTCAGGTTATCATCTTCCTCTTTATTCTCGTTAGGCATGTTCACACCAGTCAAAATAGTGGTCTTTTTGAAAGTTGTTCCATGATAAACAATGTCGTCAGAGAGACGTGGATCACGGTTTGCATATGGATCCTGTGGGTCGTAACCAGACTTTGCATCTGTGATAGGACGTCCATTACGCATTGGGAATGCATCAACCAGATTCTGTGATGGATTTACACGACCGCTACCATAAAGCGTTGGTGGGAAGTTCTCCCTTTCCTGATCATTATTGTTGCGTCGGTCTTCACGCCAAAGAATCTCTGGCATCTCCGAAGTACCAGGCTTAAGCTTGGTAGTATTCCTATACCAGGTATTTCCAGTCTTGTCAAATCCTTCCAGACCACCAATGCGCTTAAGTACATTTGCACACAGTGTAGCAGCCTCGGCAGAGGTGACACCACTCTGGGCGCGGAAGGCAGGACTAGCAGCCAGAAGAGCTACCTGGGCTTTCACTGCTTCAGCTATCTTTGCAGATACGAGTCCTTTTGATCTAGCACCAAACACAAGGTTGAAACCAGTCTTTTCAGCACCAAGAGACAAGTATCTGGCAGGAATTTGGCTATTGTCATCAATATCAACATAATCAGCTGGCAGAAGGGCCATTGCACTGTCACAATCTGCAAAGATTTGCTTAACACAATCTGCGAAAGTAGCACGAGGCTGATTGAAGTCTGAACTACCATCCTCTGGTTCTGTCAACAGGGGTACACCATAGAGGATTCCATCGTCGGCATAACCTCCATGAGCCTGAAGCAGATAGTAATACAGGATGGCGCGAAGTCCGAATGCCTCGCCCTTCAGACGGTCAATGAACATCTGCTGCTTAGAAACAGCACTTGGAGCCCACTTAACCTTTTCTACTTTTGAGAGGAAAAGATTTATATACTGGATACCATCCTTACAATTATCCCACTGCGACATTGGATTGTTGTTGTTATCAGCAGCCCATGTTCCATTTGCCATTTTCCAATAATTACTGTTTGTATTGTTGGTAACAGCATCATCTGTAGCAATATCGGTCTGAGTGGTTGTAATATAAGGAAGACGGCCATAGCCATACATCTGCAGGCCATATGCATATTGCGACTCCTCATACATTGCATCCTCCTGTCGGTTGTTCTCATCTGCAGGTTCAAACATATCCTGGCATGAACTGAAAGCGAGGAGACCGATAAAATACAATATAATATTTCTTGTCTTCATAATCATCATTTATCAATTAGAGAGTTACCTTAACACCGAGATTATAGAAACGAGTCTGTGGCGCATAGCCAACGGCTGTCTCCATTATCTTACGATTCTTTGAAATAGTAAGGAGGTCGTTTCCATTCAAATAGATTGAAAGAGCTTTAACAACCTTTCCTTCAAACATCTCCTTGGGGAAGTCGTAGGTGAGCTGAACCTTACGGATGTTGAAGCGGTCGGTGCTGTACATCCAGAATGTAGATGCTGCAGCATTGTTAGCATTACTCAATGTAGTAAGACGTGGGTGAGTTGCAGTAGCAGCAGTCTCAGGTGTCCAACGACCAAGAGCATTTACAGAGTACTTGCTGTCACCCTGCATATAATAATAACCAGTACCACCGTTGTTCTTCAAACCATATGCACCGAACTGACCATTGCCAAGTACAAAGAGAGTAAAGTTCTTATACTTAAGAGTGAGGTTTACACCAAGTGTAAGAGGAGAACCGAATGTACCAGACTTACCAAGATCTACCTGGTCCTTAGTATCAAGTTTTCCATCATTATTAACGTCCTCATACTTCAAATCACCAGGACGAATAGTACCACCAATTGCTGGAGTAGGAAGGCCGCTCTTCAAAGCATACTTTGTAACACCATCTACAGTAGTTACGTCAAAGTCGTCGTAGGTATAGAAACCAAGGCACTTGTAACCACGGATAGCATCAAGAGCATGTCCCTCTACATGCTGGTAATCATATTCTACGAGCTCATCATACTTCTTGTTGTTGGTCTTAAGATATGTACCCACAACACCAAGCTGTGCATAAACCTTACCGAACTGCTTCTGAGCAGTAACACTGAAGTCAAGGCCCTGGCGGTTCTGAATGTTATTGTTGATAGCAGGCTTGAATGAGCTATTAGAAAGTCCATTCTGCAAGTGTGATGGGAATATGCTTGGATTCTGAATAATGAAACCAGTCATATCTGTATTGAAGAATGTAAGGTCGGTGGTAATAAGTTTGTTGAAGAACGAACCACGAAGACTTACAGACCACTCCTTGCGATGAATGAAGTCGAGAGAAGGGTTACTACCTGTTGTAGAATAAGTAAGATTTGTACTAGATCCGTCGTTCCATGAGAAACCACTACCAGCAGAAGCCCACAGAGCATCGTACAGATAATAATACTTATCACCCATATATACATCGACATCCTCGTTAAGATTGCTGTATGAAGCACTCAGCAACAGATCGTCAACAAAGCTACCCTTCATAAACTTCTCCTTGGCAATATTCCAACCAATTGTGAATGAAGGTGAGATAGCCTCACGATGTCCCTCAGCCAGACGTGCAGAGTGTACGCCAGCGATTGACATATCAGCGAAGTAACGACCCATATAGTCATAACCAGCCTGCAGGCCCAAGTTAGCATTTGCATAGCGGTGGTATGTACCACTGGCTGTTGTAGTATACATGTTTGCGAGAAGCATACCTGTTACATGATGCTTTCCGCCAAAAGTATTATCGTAGTCGAAATGACCATTCCAGCTGATAGTCTGACGATATTTTGTGTCAGACATTGTCATAGTACCTGTTACAACCTCATCGTTCTGCTGTGTAATACCTACAATAGCATCTTTCACATTATAATTACTCCAAGTTGGAATAAACACAGCATACTTATTATTATATGAAAGGCTGTAGTTTGCAGCGTAGTCAATAGAGAACAATGTCTTGAATGACAAACCTCTAACAAACTTGCTCATATCATAAAGTATACCTGCATCGAACTGGAACTGACGACTAACGGCACGTGTCTTACCACCAAAGTAACAGTCTGCGATAGCATTAGTCTGGGTAGCCTTTGTACCGCCAGGGAAGTACTTTCCGTCGAGAAGGTTGAGCGACTTACCAAGGATAGACAAAGCCTTAGTAGCGTTAGGATCAACCATATCGATAGGAATCAGTGGAGCAGCATTCTCTGGGAAGTTTGGACACATGCTAGCTGCATCACGCCAGAAGTTACCCTTGTTCTTATTCTCATTATAGAATGTTGCACTTGCATTAGCGAAACCCTTAACCAACTTGTTAATAACAAGGTCTACATTACCACGAACACTGAAACGATCGGTGTAATTATCCTTTGCAAGACCGAAGTTGATAAGATCCTCCAGGCGATAGTAGTTGATGTTCGTATAGAAGTGAGCACGATTACCACCACCCTGAATCTCCAACGTCGCATCCGAACGGTTATATGCCTTACGGATATACTCGTCAGAATAGTAATTTACGTTAGGATAACGGTAAGGATTAACACCTGAAGCATGATTATAGATATCCTGCTGAGAATACTTTGGATCGAGTCCATCGTTTGCACGAGCCTCGTTGTAGAGTGTCATATACTCTGCAGAACCAAGATACTCAGGAAACTCCTTAGCTACATAGAAACCTGTATTGGCATTAGCCTGAATCTGAAGACCGTCAACCTTTCCACGCTTAGTAGTGATAAGAATAGCGCCCTTGGCAC
>Ga0247610_10002027_pt1 | contig 24054 bp, 21 predicted proteins | sample 174DNAGHGhighgp2_FD_193483 | JGI IMG/M metagenome (GOLD analysis project Ga0247610, IMG submission 193483) | Sheep rumen microbial communities from Palmerston North, Manawatu-Wanganui, New Zealand - 1742 DNA GHGhigh gp2 | ecosystem: Host-associated > Mammals > Digestive system > Stomach > Rumen...
AAATCGGGGCGACTCATCACGAGCCGCCCCGACGTTGTCTTTGGCAAAACAGGCGTTAGTGTTGGTCAAGCCCCAAAATCCAAAGACGATTCACAAAATGAAAAACAAAAATCCAGTTGACACAAATAATGGTTGGTTATATTGAAGAAAGAGGCACAAGTTGAATCTTGCAGTAGCGGTTGCTTGCAACCGGTGTAAACTCCTCGATGCCTCCAAGGGCTTGCTGCTGTATATGGTCAGCACTCATGCCGAGTGCCTGAAGCTGACCGGCAATATAGTTGGCACGTTCCTCACTGAGGCGCTGGTTGATGGCCGCTGTACCAGTAGCACTATCCGCAGCACCGATGACGCGTATTGCCATGCCACGTTTCTGGGCAAGCTTTACTATCTCTGAGAGACAGCTGAGTTGGTTGGTATTCGTGAGGTCGTGTGTGTTGATCTTGAAATAGCAGATGTAAGGGATGGTAAGACCTAAGGTGTCTGCACCATTGGCGAGAGTTGCTGTTGCACTCTCGTTTTTCGTATGGCATTGTCCGTTATGTCCATCAGTAAGGCACTTGTCTGAACAATTACTGCACTTACAAGAAACATCGCCACAGCAATGACATACAGCGGATAGAGCATTAGCAGTTTGAGTATTCGCATTGTTATTAGTTGATTTGCCAGCATCAGCCAGACGGGCACGGAGTGAGTTCAGTCCTGAATAATCGTTGACGGGCTGCTTCCTGAAAGTAGAAGATGCAGACAGAACAATCGTTTTTCTGCGGATGGTCTTCGTACTATCATTGGCCTCTCGCTTTGAAGTCACGTAGGTCACAGGCTGATCAAGAATATTGTAGGCGACAGGTTGTGCCTTCACCTTCTTGAAACCTACCTTTCCGATGTTGAAAGAGAGACCTAAGCTGACATCAAACTTGTGGTCACCCAGATGGTCTGCAGCACCTTGGCCATCGAACTGCTGGAAGGTGGTGAGGCCACTGACTTCGGCAGTCAGATGCAGACGGTCGTTGAGATGATACTTTGCCTGAATGCCATAGTTGAGAGAGAAATCGCTGTTGTGCAAGTCGCTGTTGTGGATGAGTCCGCAACCTGCGTATGGGATAAGGTCGAAACGCTGGTCATGAGTCCTGTTGTAACGATATGACATCACATTGTACATCAGATCCGCATGATAGCTCTGCATGGACATTTCACTTAGACGACAGCCCTTCACCTTATATCCCTGATAGTTGAGACGAGCACCAACGGCTGGTGTGAACCACTTGCCGGCATACACATGGATATTGGGGGAGATGCGGTCGAAGGCATCAGCACAACCGAGAGGCTTTCCTACATAGACAGATGCACCAGCCTGAGCACCGATGAACCAGTTGCCTATCCATGAGTCGGCAACCGATGAAGGCTCAACTTTGCTGAACGTCTGCCCCTCATCGAAAAGGAAACGGTTACGCTTCATGGCGACTCGTGAAGAGTCGGGACAAAATTTGTCAGGGTCAACCTGAGCTAAGCCTTTTGAAGGCACTGAGTCCTTGAGAAAGGTATCGGATTCAGCATTGCCAGAAATGGTATTGGCGTTTATATTGATGGCCGCACAAAGGGCCGCTCCGAATATCATGATTTTCTTCATACGAATATGCATTTGTAAGTTCTGATTTTGAAGAAGCGAGTGCAAAGTTAAGGACTTATAGCCAAAGAGATAACATGCTCATGGCTATAGGTCCTTTTCTGTTTCAGAAGTTTAACCCGCGATTATCTCATGACGAATAGTGACTAAAGGTTATCGCTTGCGCTTGGCACCGGAAGCAGGTTTCATCATACTGCGAGCGTGCATAGCACATCGTCTTGCCCATGTGATGTCATCCTCGTCCTTGTCCCGACCACGCCATGGTAGTTTGCTGGTATTGCCTCCCCCACCATGCGTCTGGGCAAAGTCCGTAGCCTTGTCCACCATATCGGTCATCAGGAGCAAGGTACAGGTGAAGAGGTTCTTGCCATCTTCGGAAAAATCCTGTAAGACAGTATCGTCAAAGACCGCCTTGTCGGCATTGAGCAAGGGAGCCTTCTGCTGAAAATCCCCAATCAGATTGTCATAGAGAGCAGCCTTGATGACAGAGTCGTAGTTGCTGCGAAGGATATGTGAAGCCGCCTTCGTCTGCTGTCCAAGTGCATGGATATGCTGTTCAGCCTGTACGATGGCCTGTGTCTTCTCTTTGAGCTGTTCCGTTGCCTCATTCAAAGTCTTCTTGACACGCTCATACTCCTTGTCAGCCTCTGCCAGTTTCTCTCTTTTGTCAGCAAGAGCTTCCTTGATCTGCTCAATCTTCGCCTCAAGCATCCGCTTGTGGTTGAGCAGTTGTTCCACATCACCCTCCCCACGAGAGATGGACGCATTCACCTTCGAGAGTTCCTCTTCGGCATTTTCCAGCTCATGCTCCTTATTGGTCACCATTGTGGTAAGCGCACGCACCTTAGTCCGGGCAGAAGCCAGTTCGGCACGTCCTGTCTGAATAGACTCTTCGAGTGCTGAGCGCTGATTTTCCAGAAGATTGCATTCATGCGTGAGGTCACGCTTGTATTCCTCCGTGGAACGATGCCTGGCATTCGTCTCGTAGATGTCATCACCACGGGAGAGGCCCCATTTGTCGTTGACCTCTTCGGCAAGAGAGGTGTGTAGGTCAAGCATCCGCTGACGGTATTCCTGCTGAGTGTTCTGTTCGCCCACAAACACCTTGCGATACGAGAGCTTGTTGTCGGGCGTGATAGGCAGAAGGACGCAATGCAGATGAGGATTGACCTCATCAAGGTGCGCCACAAAGCTGAGGATGTTGTCCTCACCCCATTTCCTGCAACACCAGTCATACACGTCCTTCGCCCATTCCTCAATCTCCGGCATTCGATGGAGATGGCTATGGTCTTTGGTATGCGAGAGCGTGTTATAGTCCTGATTGCCAAAAGCCAGTTCCAGCATACGCTCACGATTACCGCCTAATACCATCTCCACAACCGTTCTGCGGTCAGGAGAGAGCTTTCCTTCATTCGGGTCTTTGATACCCAGGGCTGCCAACCGTTCCTTCATCATCTGAGGGATGGTCTTGGACTTGTCTATGGGTTGGATCTTGCCGCCCTTGACAATCTCGAAGTTCAGATGCTGACGTGTAAGGTCATAATTGCCTTCGTGCAGCGCACGTTCCCAACGGTGGCCGTCCCAGTTACGGCGATGCTCATTGCTCTCCTGTACGGTAAACCCCTTACACGCCCTAATATCCATCATTTGTTTTCTGTTGCCCATTATCGTCGTTTGTTAGTATTGGCTATCGCCGAGGTATGCGACGAGCCGCGATCTGTTCCATTTCTTCTATCTTCTGCAACGGGGTACTTTGTAGGTATCCCCCTTTTTCTCTTGTTCCTCCTTGAAGCGTTCCCGCCAGTTCCGGCAGACCTCGCTGGTCTCTGACCGCTGCTGACATTCCTTGGCTGATTCGTGCAGCAGCTGCTTTTGCTCTGGAGTTAACCAGCCTGACGAGTTTGGCTCCTTCTGAGAGGGTGAGACATCCGATTGCTGATGCAATTCCATATTTCCTTAGTTCTTTATCTGTTATTCCATTCTGTTTCAAAGACTCGATACATTGCTCATTGATACGGATGTCAGATAGCTTTCCGTAACTTCCATGCCCGAGTGTAGTCATGGCTACCACATTGCCTCCTTTGCTCTGGATATAGTCACGCATGTCACGTAGCTCAGCTCCGGATGTGATGAAGTCATCCAGAAGGATATAGTCCGCACCTTGGGTCACATTCCCCTCATAGCGCATACGTTTGCTGATTCTGGCAATGTCAGAGGCATTGGTGTGGGACACGTCCGTAATGGCGATGATGTCATGCTCTACCTTCATGCCTGCGGCTGAGAACTTGGCGGCATAGGCAGCAGGTATCATATTGATTCGTTTGCCATGCATCCTGTGGTTATAGACAATGTGGGCATTTGGGAACTCCTCTGCAATCTGCTTGATGCGTTCATCCTTGACGAGCGTATCTACGAGCCGTAGGGCTGCATCGAAGTCACCATTCTTAGCTGCCTCAAAGTCCGGATGAGATCGGGCGCATGACGCACTTGTATGGTTGGTAACAGCGGGGAAGAAAGATCCCCAAGCCTTGCTTTCGGGCATGGACTCACGCTGACGAAGGATATGCTGGGCGGTACTCCAATCTATGCGGACAGGAGTACCCCCAAAATACATATCACCTTCATCCGGATGATTGAAAGAGAACAGAACATCAATTTCTGAGTTGTATTCTTGCTTATCGGTGAAATCGGGACGGACTAACCTCCTTGTCTGCCGTCTCCTCCCGGCTCTCCCGCTTCTCGTACTCATAATCGGCCTGCTCCTTGGCTGCTCCACGCATGAAGGAACAGGCATCATCACGGTCTTGAGGCATCTCACGAGACTTGAATATCTCCTTGCCATCGTCCATCAGATGCATATAGAAATGATCCTTCTGCCGGGCATCCTGTTCGTGCGTCACGATATAGTAACTTGAACCAAGGGCAGAGTCGCTGCTGATGCGTAATGCAGGCTTTCCCTTATGTTCCGTGAATCCCTGCATACGGAAGTCATTGTCTCTGCGAGCTGCCAAGTAGTATTGCTGCATGAAGTTGTCCAATTTGCTCTTGGCATCGTCAGAAGTATTCTTAGGTGGAAGCTTTGCTGCAACCTCCTCAGGCTTTCTGTTGTCAACGACGACCTCAGTAGCAGTGTCCTCCGTCTCTTCGTGTCTTGCCTCGAAATAACCAGGAGAGCTGAATTTGACAGAAACGGTATCAACGGCAAGGTATGGAGATTCGCCTCTGTCTGTAAGCGCATTCCCGTTACGTTCACCGAATGCGGGATAGAGATCAAGTTCCTTCTTGGTGCCTTCCTCCAATTCGGGGATATAACCATCAGGGAACTTTTCTTCGAGGAACTTGTCCACAATGTCCTTCTCCTTATCCGTAATACCAGAAGCATCACCATTGATGATATAAGGCAGCGACCACTCAGGAATCTGATAACTGCCAAAGGTCTTTTCTTCCTTGGCAGCCTGTAGATTGTCAAGACTCTCACCATTGTCGATTTTCATCTGAATGGCATCAATGCGCTGAGTAATCATACCTGCAGCCCTCTTTACATCGGTCAGCGTAGTTTTGATGAAATCAGGAGACTCTTTCAAACTGTCGAGCCAACTTTTGATATAGGCGGCACTATCCTCCTTGATGTTTTTACTCATGCCATAACGCTGTGCGACAAGGGCAGCGGAAAGCTCTGCTACGAGTTCCTCACGTGCATAATCCTTGCTGCCAAATGATGAAGGCTTGAGCCGGTTCAACTGGTCCTCAGCACCTGTGGAGTGGGCCATCTCATGTGCCAGATTAGAATAGAAGGATTCTCCATCCTTGAACTGGGACTTCTCGGGGATGACAATTTCTTTGCGGCTTATCGAATAGTAAGCATTATCGCCATACGTAGGCTTGATGGGACAAATCCATCCGTTGCCGGCAATCATGTGGTCGATAGGGGGAAAGGAAAACTGCTCACCCTGCTGCTGTGGGCGTTTCTGCCCATTGGCTTCCACTAGCTTCTTGTAGAGGTCAGGACGTGCTTCCTCAAGATTTGTCTGAGCAACATTAAACACATTGTAAACCTGTAACTTGGGATATGTGTTGTACTTTGCTCGTTCTTCTTCTGGAAGCTGTTTGTAGTCATCGTATTTGATACGCTCCTTCGTCTCTTTGTGGATGACGCTCCACGTGGTAATGAACACAGGAAAGCTCTTCTCTCCTTTATTCACTGCTACACGCGGAAGAGGATCTCCATGACCATCCTTAGCCTGCTGCTTGGCACCTTGCTTGTCCATGGTGAAGTTCAGTCCTGTTACACGATCGAAGGTACAGAAAACAGGCAGTTTGTAGCCTTGTTTCTCGCAATGCATCATCAAAACCAGGGCGTTCATGCCATTGTATTCACGTCCCGAAAGGTTCTTTGGCCATGATAAGGCTCCCTCTGTAAACCACGGTTTCTTCCAGTCCTGTCGGATATTCTCCAGACGCTCAATCATCATCGATGCGAATCTTTCCAATGCTTTCGATTCTGCTGACTGATACTCGCCCTTGACTCCTTGATTGTTGTCCTTACTCATATAGTTCCTGATTCGTTATAGTTTATAAAGGGCAAGCCTCGCTATCGGGCTGTTCAGCAAAAGCCGATGACTGCTCCTGAGCTTGTGGCTGATAAGGTCGCTTGGCCCATTCCTTGACCTCACTTACCCGACAGGAGATGTTCAGCTTGCCATTGTAGATGGACAGTTCCATCTCGCCTGTGGCCTCTATCTTTCCTTGTGACTTGACGGCTGAGTTCTCACCAAATGCGACAAAACGAACCCATGTATACTCAAAGGATTCCTCTACTCGTTCTGCAGAATAGCCGGAGAAAAGAAGATAAGGCTTACCGTTCTTGTCATTCTTTGTCTCTACATTCTTCCCGATAGTGCCACGGAACGAAAGCGTACCTGTCAGCATATCAGTAGTAGAGGCAGGGCTAAGGTTGACCTCATCCGCATGAAGGTTGAGATACATTTTCTCTCCACGCTTTTTGAAGGACAGAGTGCCCTTTACTTCAACACGAGCATTGGTTGTCATACCGGCAGTATCAGCGCCATCACGAGAGACACTGATGTCAAGCACATTGCTCACCCCTTGTTTACTAGGTACATCCACCTTGAGACCGAAGGTGACGAAACTGTTTCCTTCGGCGTTTGTCTTTGCCACTGCTGCACGAGTGACAAGACCATTTACACATACTTCACTTTTTAACATACACAAAACACTTTATTGAAATTATCTTTGAATAGTCTGTTGCTGAGACTGTTGCTGTGAGGCTATCTGCTCATAATTGAGCGATGCCTGCTGTGATATGCTGATACCACTGATGACGCTGCTGACGAGGCGTTGCTTGGTATCTGCATCGTAGCTGTCATTGTTGATGATGGATGACAATCGGTTCAGTTCTGTAGCGGATAGCGGATGGTCCATTTGATTCTTTCCGTTATTCATATGCAGGACAGGCTGTCCATGCCCGCCAATGCGCAATGTGCATGACTTCATTCCAGGCACCAGCGGGGAGAGGTCAATCTGCCGGTTGACAGCAGCATCCGTTGCCATCTGCATGACTTCTCCATTGCTCTTGTTGTCAATCTGCACCGCGATGGCAAATAGTCCCGTAAAAGCCGTCATCAGCATTTCCATGACAGGATCACCATTAGCAAGGCTGACACCACTGTCCTCAGAAGAAAGGATCTTCTTCATCCACGCATCCGGGCTGATATTCTCTCCTAAGCCGATTTCACCGCCCACGATGGCACTGCTGCTACCTTGTGCCAGAGAAGACTGTTCGGGGGACAGAGGATTTTCAGCTTTATATTTAGCCAGAAGGTCTTTGCCATTGAACAAGGCCATTGTCTGAATGCTACCCTTCTGTGCTATCTCAGCCAGATAGGAGGCTGGATCCACCTTTCTGGAGGAACCGTCACTTGCTATCTGGTCGATAGCAAAATGAAGATGGTCACCTGTGCTCTTACCCGTAGAACCCGATACTCCCAGTTTCTGACCTGCATTAACGGCATCGCCTTCCTTAACATCTATCTGAGAGAGATGACAGTAGGTCGCTATGGTCTTGCTACCATCGCCACGGTCATATTGCACCTTTACATAGTTGCCGCCACCTTTGCTCTCAAAGCCCGTCTTGATGACCCGGCCATTGTTCTCCGTAGCAAGCAAATCGTCATGACGGGTACTGATATCAATGCCATTGTGCATCTTACGCATATGGTCAAGCGGGTGCATTCGCATACCAAAGGGAGAGGTAATGAGCATAAACTCATTACGCTTGACAGGCATAGAGTAAAGACCGTCGGCTTCAGTTGAGCTGGCAGCAGCCGTCTTACGGGGATTTTCCTCTGTTCCAATGGTCTTGCCTTCAACCTTGAGTTGCTGCATCACCATCTGGTCATACTTCTGCAGACCGAGCCGCTCAATCGTCTTGATAAGATCAGAGCCATAAGAAGGAGACGTAGCATAGCCAGCCTTGTTCAGCCCCATACACCAGCCCTTATAATCATCCGCAGCCAACTTGAAACAGTCGTCATAGCGGGAATTGTTCTTCAGAAACCGGCTGTGATGCTCGTATGAGTCACCGACACTGTCATAATGACAGAACTTCTCGTTCGGCTTATCATCGGTGTAGAGCCCATACTTGCCACCGGCATCAAGCCACTCCTTGGTGGCCTTGATACCGAAGTGGTTATTACCTTCCTGAGCCAGCCGGCTTTGTCCGTTGGCACTCTCAAAAATACCTTGTGCCAATATCACAGAGGCAGGAATGCCGTATCTGCGCATCTGCTCGCAGGCCCATTGGGCATACTGATCTATATATGCTTGATTCTTGCTTGCCATTATCGTCTCATTCTCCTGCTGTGGTTTTCTTCCTGCTGTGGTGATTCATGCTCAACCGTCTGTTCCTGTCTCTGTGGCGGTTCAAGTTGGTCGCATATCGCTACCCTGAAGCCTCCACGTATGAGCTTTGGCAGATACTGGTCGAGGGCATGGTAAGGAAAACCTGCCATGGTGAGAGGTTTTCCGTCGGGCCCCTTCGACTTGCTACTCTTGGTAAGCGTGATGCCCAATACCTTTGAGGCATTCTCCGCATCCTGCATGTAAGTCTCATAGAAATCGCCACAGCGGAAGAGTAGGAGCGCATCGGGGTGTTTCTGCTTCAGATCCAGGAACTGCTTCGTCATAGGAGTGAGCGTAACATCAGAGAAGTTCTTACTCTCTTCTTCGGTCTCTTTCTTTGTCTGGGTTTCACTCTTTGTCTTGGCCTGACTTTCAGCCTTTGGCTTTTCCTGTGTCTCAGGCTTCCGTATGGTGTCAGCATCAACGGTCTCCTCCTTGGGCTTTACTTCCTGTATAGATTCTGCCACTTGTCTTGGCGTAACCTTCGGTTTAGGAGCTTCTTCCACCTGCGGTTTCTCCACGTAAGAATGCTGCGCCTCGTCATCAAGCGGTCTCTCTCTGGCAGGTTTCCTGCATTCTCCTTTGTCAAGAGGCAAGTCAGGATGAAGTACGTCCGCATAGATCTTGGCTGCAAGCTGGTTCTTGTAAGCCGCCATGTCAGGAGCGAGCCACAGACGTTGCCACTGCGACTGCTTGATTTCCCGAGGTCGTTGCTTACCAGCATCCTCGATGGTTGCCAACATCAGCAGTCGCCCCTCTTTGGTCTTGAAGATATTGGCACGCTGGATACGGACGATGTCTTCCTTTGGAATATCCATGCTGAAGATGTCGAACCTGCGCTCAGGACAGTTCTGTCCAATGAGGTAGTATTTTTGTGATAGCTCGTGACGCAAATCATTGATGGCCTTGTCATCTCCATGCTGGATGGTTGTGAAAAACTCGTTCACATCCTTAGCATTTGGAAGGATTGCAAAGCCTTCTTCGCCATGTGCCTTGAGATAGAATGCCCATTTCCCGTTGTCATCTTTCATCATCTGAGCCTGATCAAAGATGACGGCGTTAGCCTTTAGTATGGCATCATCGAATTTCACTGATCCTATTTCTTTCAGTTTCCATCCCTTGACTTCCTGATATGTTATATCCTTGTTGCGGAAATAGTTGTCATCGGGCTTATACCCCATAAATCCATCCGCATTGAAGAACCTGACGTATGAGGCGTCCATGTATTTCATGACAGCATGACGAATGCGGTCGATGATGTTGGAACCAGGAGTGTCAGACCTAAGATTGGCACCTGTTGGTAGAATGATATCTGCAATCTTTGACTTCTTATCAAGAACAACCGCGAATGACTTTGAATCTAAAGTTAGAAAACGGGCAATATCTGCATGGACGAAGAAGTTGTGCGACTTGTCGTTCCACTTCTCCGGCATACTCTCTGTACACTTCCGGACGATGGCATCCGCAGCACTCTTCAATGTCTTCTCTGTCTTCTCCTTATCCTCCTCTGATATGCCTGGCTTGCTAAGGTCTGCTTTCGCCCGTTTCATTTCCGTTTCAAACTCGATGAGCCCGAATTTCTCCAGAAAAGCATGGCGTTCTGAGTCTCTTCGGAAATTCAGAGGGTCAATCTCACCGTCACGACGGATGACATCCAGTAGAATGGCGCATTCCTGTGAGTTGATTGCCGGTGCCGAGAGCTGCTTCACCAAATCCTGTCTTTCCTTCGAGGTGTATTCTATTTTTTCTCCACGCTCAGCTTTGCCGACGATGTTGAGCGCTTTGTTGACATCACGTTCAAGGATATCGATGAGACAAGGATTCTCCTGCAGTTCTTGTTTCCAGTAGTCAATATACTCCAGATTCTCCTTGGATATCTTGGCGGGAAGACCGAGCTCAGCCATCTTGATACCGGCAGTGAGTTCTGAGATAAGGGCCTCCTGGCGCATAGCCTCTGGCGTAGGTCTGGAGACACGTGCCAAACGCTGTTCGTAGCCAGTAGCCAGCATAATCTGGCGGAGGATGTCCTGTGCGTAGTCGGGATAGTGCTCGAAGTTCTTGGCGTTGGGAATAAGTACCGTGTCCTTTTGGGAATCGTATAGGGCCGATGAGACATCGCCGCTATGCTCTATGCGAACAAGGTTGCTGCGCATGGTCAGCATGAAGTGGCTCACCTGCTCCTTCAGCCCTTTGTTGTCCTCGCCACGCACTTCGCTGCCGCCAAATTCCTTCTGAAGGGCGGCATATTGCTCCTTCTCCTTATGGGGAAAGGTTGTCTGGTCAAGGTTGAAGACAGTCCTTACCTCACGTTTCTGTACGACCCTGTAGTCCTTCTGTACAGACTCTGGCAAAGCTTTGTAGGTATCGCGGGAGATTTTATCCTCAGGATTATTCCTATTGACGAACGTGTCCCAGTTGTACCATACGAAAGGTACACCCTTCTGACCCTTCATGACGGAGAGGTTCTGTTCCTTTGTCGTATTGAACGTCATGTAGAGAGGCATTTTGTGCTCGCCGGCATCCGTATGCAAAGCCATGATGAGTGCATTAAAAGGAGATACGTTGACTCCGTTCGGGTACATCTTCGGTCTTGGATGCCCTGCAGGGTTGAGCCATACGCCACCATTGGTCTTGGCCTTGTCCAAAGCTTCGACAAGCAGATTGATCTGGCGTCCTGCTGCCATTGTCTCTTGTTCTGTTTTCTGTCTCATAAGCTTAATTGTTACTTGATTCCTGTTGAAAGGGTTTGTTGATGTGCATGTTCGTATTGTTGCTGGTACTGCATGGCCAGCTCATTCTGCATGGCATCATGGCGAACGAGGATGGCATTGGCAAGTGTGTTGAGCGGCAAGGCACCAGCCTCGTATGCAGCCACGGCGGCTGGAGGAAGGGATATCGTACTCGGTACACGGTCAATCGTGCAGATGAGCGCATTGCCTTGGATACTGACACCGGCCATGCGAGGATTCAGCGGTTCGTCTGCATATTGCTTGTAGCGAACTGGCTGAACTGGCTTTACCTGTTGTCCTTGGGGAAAGAGCACTTCTTTGCCGGCTTTATTGAGCAGGTTGGCTCCACCCAAACCGATGAGTGTCATCTTGAGAAGTGGGTTCTTGACGAAAAGTCCTGCCAAAACAGAGGCTATAGGTATGAGGTTGTCCTCCAAGCCAAGGTTCTTTGATTTGCCGGTGAGCGCCCCAAAGAGTATGTCTGGGAGCATGGCGATGACGTAGCCAAGGTTCTGCCCTGTGCCGGACAGACCATTAAGACCGAACGTCTTCAGTAAGCCTTCCCACCCATCGAGGTTTGTCTCTTCTGCTTGGGGCACATTCAATGATGGTGGCAGTTCCGAGCCTATAGGTCGGTCGGGGTATCGTGCCTCTTTCTCAGTAGGCTCACTGTCAAGATTGAGTGGCACATCAGTATGCTTTATAGCCTCATTCTTCTGAGCTGGTTCCTCTTCCGTCTTTGACCTGTTGCCCTGTTGGGTTTCGTGAAGACGTCGGTATTCATCCTCCTTCCCGATCGCAATCACTGAGGGTATGCCTTCGCGGTCAGGAGTTCCTGTTTTGAAGGAAGAGAGATCCATAGCGAACTTGGGTTGCATGAGTTCTGGATAGAAGAGTGGGTTATTGTCGGCATACATAGGTTTTGATTCGAGAATTCCGAGTTTCTTGGTCAGTTGCATGTTGATGGCGATGAGATTAGGTCTTTCCCAGGTACGAGGAATGTACGTGTCTCTACGGAAGTCAGCAAAGACATTCGTTTTACTGCCGAAGACACCTTGTGAGATACATTCCTCTACGGACAAAGTCTTGGCACCCTTGTTTTCGCTTGTCCCGTATGATTCCAAACCGGAGAATACCACTTCCGCACACGCCATCTTTGCCAATGAGCCCCATGAGCTTGCGCCACCCATGATGGTGACATCCATAGCGAAGGCTGTTGCTCTTGTAGCGCCTTTCTCGATAGTGGAAGGTTTGTACTTCGCTTCGATACGACTATTGATCTCTCTGTCTGCCGGACAATCCAACAAAACCTGATGTAGTCCGAAGATGCTGCGTTCACTGGCCCTGCGAAGCACATACTCTACAGATGACTTAGGCATCTGGTCATTCACCATTTTACCGAGCATCTGCTCTTCAAAACGGTAATCGATATAGGCGTAGGCAAGGTCGGTTCCGAGTCGGCTGGATGCATTGTCGTATGCTGTCCGTCCAACCTCATCGATGACAGCTTTGCGCCATTGTGATGCCAAGACAGCGATGTCCTTCTGAAACGATTTGTTGTCAGCAATCTGCTTGCGCACCATGTCCAGATAGTCATCGGTGGTCTTGTTGTTCCATTCTCCGATTACCTGTAATCGTGTGAGTGAAGTATCCATTCCTGGCATACCGTGAGATTCGTCTGCCAAAGAGTTTAGGATGCCGAGAGTACTGCTCTGGTATCTGCCGATCTCCTCCACCTGCTTCTCCTGCAGATCTGCACGTACGGAAGTCATGAGTGGAGCGAAGTATCGGTCGAAATACCGTGATAAGCAGAATTCCAGCTCCGAGAAGCATTGACTGTTTTTGATTGCCATTATCGGGATGTGTTGAGTTGTTGCAACAGTTGTTCACGTGTCTGTTCGATAGCCTGATGATAGACTGCCATCTGCTTTGGGAAATACTCCTCAAGCCATTCGTCATAATCCACATGGTTATGAATGAAGCGAAGGGCATTCTGAAACTCGATTTCCACTGCTGCTTCGCCCACCTCACGGTTGTTGAACCAAGCCTTGGTAAACCATCGTATGCCTGCCTTGTCACCATAGACACTGACGAGTCGAGGGATATCGAAACACTGGATGTCAATATCAAGTGAGGCCAGCGGATCGATGAGCTGTCCATTAGCAATCGCTTCCGACTCTACTTTTTTTTTACGTCATCGCTCATGTTAGGCAAGAACATACCCTGATGCAAAGCCATGTAGTTGAGGAAATCACCGATGAGCAGGTTCTGCACCTTCTCAATGAGGGGTATGGCGCGTTTGCCAAGACCCAGGGGATTCATGCCAGAGGGTATCTCCTCATAGTAATATCCCTTGTCAGGTGCATTACGGAAGATGTTGAGCAATGACTGTGTCATAGATTGGGCGGGCACGTAGCGTCGGGTAATGACAGCCATGAAGTAATTCGCATAGAAGCGGGTCATCCAGTCCTCAATCTGCTCCTTGTCGGCCTCATAGCGGGTATGGATGTCAAAATCGAAAGAGCCTGATTCGGGCTCTGGCTCCCTGTCTTGTGCCCAAGCCACCACATTACCATAAAGCATACGGATGAAATCGTGCGGATCCATCTCCTCACCATCGAACCTTACAGCGAGGAAGAACTTGTCAGAAGCCACAGCCACCTTGCGTCTTGCACCTACGTGCTGTCCGAAATTGGCATAGACCTGAGTAAGGAATCCGTATGTGACCTCGTACTTGCCATATCGGATGATGAGGTACAGGCCATGAGTCGCGTCAGAGCCGACAGCAATGACCTTTCCGTCAGCTACGGCACTCAGCATGTCGTTGTCGGTCTTGAAAACCATGCCATGACAGACTTTGCCGTCCTGCAAGGATTCGCCATAGTGGGTTGTAACTTTGACAGCATCCGTTCCCTTGAACGGCATACAATAACCTGTGGTAGAGTCAAGATTGTATTCTGGAGAAAATGTGTTATCCTTTTCCATAATATGAAATAGCGTTTATCGTCCTCGATGCATGACGGGTGCATCAGCCTCTATGGATTGTCGTGGCTGCTGGAACTGGGCCATTGGCTGCTGTGATGTCGTCTGCTGTGGGGCTGGAGTCTGTACTTGCGCAGGTTTGAAGTTATTGCCGATAACCATCATGGCGAGTAATCCACCCAGCATCTTGCCAAGAAAACCGAAGCGTCCGAAGCAGAGGATGGCCGCACCGATAAGTCCGGCGATGCCCAGTCCTCCGACATTGCCACAGGCCAGGTTCTTGAAAAAGTTACCGATCATGCCCAGACCGTTGCCTGAGGTCAGTCCCTGAAAGAAGTTACTGATGCCTGATAGCGCATCGGTCGTTTCCCTGACGGTATTAACAGCACCAGACAATGTGTCTGTAGCAGAATCTATTTTATCTCCCACCGTCTTCGCCGTATCTGTGGCAATCTCTGTTGCCTTATCCACGCGTTTTTCTCCAAAGGTGATGTCAGCAGCTTTGCTTGCCATGTCACCCGCAGAGTCAATGAGTGGCCGGTCGTTGGCAAGATATTGCCACCCTGCATAGCCGGTAGCTCCGGCTATAGCCGTCTGCTTTGGGTGTGTGACACCGTAGGTTATGACCCGTCCGCTACCTCTGACCGCAGACTTTCCGTAGTTTACTATTGATGTCCAAAATCCCATTCCTATTTTACTTTACGTCCGTTATATTTCCAGTCGCGTATAGCACGTTCTGCAATCTCTTTCTTGCTTTTCGACTGATAGGCATTATCCGAGATCTCTCGCCAAACATCACCCATCGTGGTGTACTTGACCGCCCTTGTCAACCTTCGCAGTTTGCCGGTCATCGCCTTGAGCTTGGGACGGATGGCAAAGACAATCTCCACCCGTTCCTTCTCGCTCATCTTGATATCCGAGAGGCACACTAGCCGTATGTCATTCACAATATCTACACTCGTCAGGATGAGTTCCCGATAGATGGTATTCCGTCTGGAGGATAGTGCCACTGCCATGGCATTGGTAGGATGTGCATCCAACTGTTCCGCAAAACTGCCCATGGCATCGGTCATCATTGAGATTTCATGGTAAAAGCCATAGATCTCAGCAGCATAAACCACGATGGAACGGAACTGGTCGAGATAGTCGCCCCACTTCTCCTGGATCTTTTTGGTCTCCTCCCATTCCTCCTTCAGCCAGATATGACCGGTTGTCTCCAGCATCATGGAGCGTTCCTGTGCCTTCAACTCTTTTTTGGCGTTATCGGTATAGAGCAGGATGAGTCCTTCAAGTCCGGGATCTATCTGTGCGTGAGCCTTGATAGAGCATATTAGGACTATTGTCAGGCATAAAACATTCTGAAAGAGTCTATTCATTGTGATGCTACTGTAGCTGCACGTCGCCAGCGGCTATAAGCAGCTCGGACGACGTGCGCATTGTCATTATACCATGTACCGGTTGTGTATCGATTCCATACATCTGCCATTGTGTAATAGCGCATGGAGATATAGAGCTGGCGCAGTTTCTTATTGAACCTGTCCAGTTTGTCCTCCAGCTCCCACATCGTCTGCGCACGCTCAGCGCCGGTTAGCATATTCTGCGTGCCACCTTTCGCGATGGCATCCTTGAGCAATGTGAATACCCCAACAAGTTCCGTTGCCGTCTCTATGTAGAGATTGTTCATGGCCGCTGTGGAGACCAGTCCTTGTGGATTGTCGCTGACAGCCTTCTGGATATGACCAAGCGTGAGGAAGATATGTACTCCGTCATGATAGAGCGTAGTGCCTGCCTTCAGCGTAGAGGCAAAACCTTCTGCCGTCTGCAGATATCTGCTGTATTTATCCTCCCACTTCTTGATTTGCGTAAACTCAGCAGCCATCGTGCTCTGGAGTCCTGCTGTTTTAAGCTGATTCTTCGTCTGAGACTCTATCTGGGCATTGATAAGCTCATTGCCCTCAATCAGTGCTGCATACTCCAAGGGGTTTGATGATACAATCTGCGCCCTTGCAGCCGTGGCCGTCACGATAGTAAGTGATAAGAAAAGCGTTCTAAATGCGATTGGTAACTTCATATATCTTGAACAATTCCCGTGAATAGATAATGCGTGACCGCAGTTCTGAGATGATATCAAAGTGGTTCTTCACACCGAAGATATGGAGCGTTGGCATGTTCTTGTCACCTGCATAGATGGTAATCGTCTTCAACGCACATATCTGCTGCATGATGCTACGGTGCTCATTGAAGTCAATGACACGGAAGAGTTCCATGTAGTCGGTACTGCGTTTGAACACGCCCTGCTCAACGATTATCTGCTGGTCGGTGATGCGGTACTCTATACTGCGTACATAGATAAAGGAGTAGAGTAACTGAAGGAAGAAAAAAACTGTCAGGATAATCAGGACACCCTTGAACATGATGCTATCCATACCACAAAGCAGAACGCCTGCCACGACGATGAGCATGAGAGGCAGCTGATTGATGACCCACTGCAGGAAATGCGGTTGGATAATGATGGTATTGAACGGCCCCGGTGTAGGCTGTCTGATGCTATAGTAAGGCGTATTCATATCTATCTCCGATAGCGTGACTTACGTTCCTGGTCAGATGCTTCTTCCTCCTCGTGCGATTCGCTGCGTTCCTCGTAGATGCCGTCAATGCCATCGAGGGATGACTCAATGATGTCCTCACTGGTCATCTGCTTCTTTCCCGAGGCCAGATCCGCAGACTCTGAATCCTGCTTGGGGATGTTCTGCAGCTGATCGTTATAGTCCTTGAAGCGTGGTGAGCATGGCTGATACACCGTGCTGCCTCCAGGGCTTCTGAAAGCACGTATATCCTTGATAAGCGCACTCGTAAAGACGTTGTAGAGTTCCTTGTACTCCTTCTCGCAAGATTCACGGATGGCTTTTCGCTGTTCTGGGGGAACACCATAGAAAATCTCTCCTGTGTGCAAGGCTTCTGATAATGACTCCATCTCACTATATAGCTTACCCGAAAAGGAATCGGATGGCAGAAGGTTGAAATCACCAGACTTCATGGCTGATTTATCCTTGAGACTGGCAAGGTAGTCCTTCATGTCAGGCTTATTGATGTCAAGGACGGAACAGATTCTGCCAAAGTCGAAAGGATCCATATTGAGCGTGAACCGTTCCCCGTTGTCTTTCCTGTTCTCAATAACTAACTGACCGGCGGTAGCTATTCCTGCCTGCTCGTCTGCCAAGGTCGCTATATGCGTAATGTACTCCTTTTGCGAGCGGGCAATGGCGAAGTTAATGGCATACAGTCTTCCTGCAAGGTCTTGGTCAAAGCATAGATGATGGGATGCCTTGCCGGTGAGTTCAAGCAATCCACGGAACTGCTGCATGGAGGGTGAGCCTCCAGTGCTGACGAAAAGCGTATTCTTCATCTCCTCCTTGTTTGCCTTCAGCTGGTAGAAAGCCATGGCATCATAGGCTGACTCAAACCAGTAGACATTACGGATGCTGCTGAACTGACCAGGCTTTGTGATGTCGTTATCGGGTGATGCCATCCACATACCTTGTGTGGCATTGGTGTTCTGAGCCATGCCTTTGAAAGAGATTCCCTGATTATTCGGTATGCCACGCATTTCAAGTCCTACAATCTTGGGTGACCCCGGAATACGCATCGGAAAGGAGAGGCATCTGGTTTGGGGCTTGCCGTATCCTACAGACGTTGCGATGAAGAAAGAGGCAGAGAAGGCTCTTTGTGTCTCACGGTTGATGCCTCTTGAGGAGAAATAAGGATAGAAAGGCTTTTGTGATTCAAAATCATCCTCCTTCCATGTCTTGGTCGTATAGGCACACATGTTGAATTCCTTGCGTTTTACCTCCTGTGGTGTTGTGGGCTGTTTACTCTTCCTGTTCTGGATGGTCGGCTCGTTGAGCAGTCGGCAGCACACCTTGTTCACCAGCAAATCGAGATTCATGCCGGGAGTGTAATCTGAGAACATTTCTGGGTGAGCCTTGATGAAACCGATGATATTATAGTTCTTGTATTCAGAGGGATGAAAGCAGCACAAGCCGTTGGCAGTGATGATAAACTTGTCGCCCTTGATGTTTTTGCCTTCCGAATCCTTGCGAGAATAGGTGGGATAACGCATGCCATCGCTTTTGTTGAAGGTATAGCCAGCGTCCTTGAGTATGTCGCGAATGGAAATGCGTCGCTTATAATCGTCGTAAGTCAGTTCGTCTGTCATATTGATATGCTTGGTTTATTACTTGTTATTCTCAAACACCTCGACAATCTTCGTCTCAGTGACAGTGGCTTTGAGATAATCGCCAGTGATCACCATGAACTCATTGATACGGGAAACGGCATCATCGAAAGTATCAGCCTGTACGAGATATTGTGCCGAGCGTCTTTTTTCCTTGCCCGTTTTCTCATTGAGGGTGATGAAAGACACTTTGGCCTTGAACCAATGCCCGTCATTCCGATTGTCAGAGAACACTACTTCCTTATAGGCTGCAGGGGAAATCTTCTTCACTTCAATGTCACCACGGACTTTCTTGCCGACTTCGTTCATGATGCGTTTCTCCGCTTCAGAAAAGCTCATAGCCTCAATTACATAAGTCTCGTTGACCTTCCTTGTTGAGCCGTCGTCAAGCATCTTTTCGAGTCTGACGATGACTTCGAACCAATATCCTGTCTTACTTTGCATAAATGTAGCTTACGTTTCGGTTATCATATACCATGATGCAGTTCATGATGCATGTGCTCGGCTTGCATACCGGCATCGAAGGCTCGTGAGGCAACTTCATTGTAAGTGTCGACTCCAGGCTTGCAATAGACGCCACCCCGCCCGTGGATGGATTCAGCATGACCTTCCACATAGTGTTCTGGAGCAGAACCATTCAGGTCATGTCGGATATGTCCTACATCGTGAGCCATGCCGCGGAGTATTCCTGTCGCTTCACCTGCCACTGAGAGTGCCATGAGCAGTCTTTCACCAAACGGTACACGAGGGCCGCGGTCACGCTCCTCTACCGGCAGACGGTCTTCTTTCGGTATCTTCTTGATGTCAACCTCTGGAAATACTTTGGCAAAGAGTTTCATGCGATGCTCGTCATCCAGTGCCATGAACTTGTTGTATTGCTTCTGCGTAATCTCATGCGAGATGGCTTCACCGTTGATGACCGCTGTCATCTTGTACTTTATCTCGCCCTCTGGCAGCCTAATGTCCGTGGCTTCAAGGTCTGCATTGGCCGCTTCGTTGTGTGCTACAGGACAGACAGGCTCCACACGGATTTCTCCGACAGTTACCTCTCTGCCATGAGTGTCTTCCCGATACCATCCTTTATCTTCTGATTCCAACGCCAGGTCATTCCCATGAACGGATGCACCCTCAGCAAGAGGTGGAAGCTCTATTCCAGGATTGGTCGGCTTCTCAATGACCTGCTGTGACTGTTCGGCTTGAATGGCTTCCTGCTGCTGTTGCTGTAACTGTGGTTCGACAATACCCAGACTCTGCTTCACCTCTGCCAATGCCTCTGCCCTCATGTTGATACTGAGCGTCTGTCTGCCATCAAGCATCTCCCTCGTAATCTTATCGGCAAAGTCGCCTCCGATGACTGTGTTCAACACGTCAAGACGTTGCTGCATGGATGCTGTCTTGAGGTCATTGGCAGTGAGCATCTTTAGTTCGTCCGGCTTGAGGTCATAATTCAGATCGGCAGGAACTTCGCTTGACTGAATGGTAAGGCTCTTTTTATCGGCATCGATGACGATACCATGTGAACTCAGTACCTCTTGCCATTTCTCGTTGGTGAAATAAACATCGGAAGTGATAGCTTCTTTGTATGGAATACCGGTATCGGCTGGTTTACGCTCAATGACCTGTACCTGAGGGAGAACAGCCTGTAGCTCTGCAAGTGGATCAACCATCTGCTGTGGTGCTTGCTGTTGCTGCTGTCCACCTTTATAATAAAAGCCATATCCTCCGGCGGACAATTCCCCAGGTTTGATTCTGCCATCAGGTCTCACAGGTGTCATGGGAGCTCCAGTAAAATAGGCCTCACCACCAATACGGCGCATGTGATAGCCCATCTGCTGGCGTGGTGTCCACCCGAGGAATGGATGATGAAAACCACCTCTGTCCATCGCCATCCAACCATAAGGGTGGTGATGGTGAAGAGCACCCATCAACGTATGGTAGCCATCCATGGGCATACGCCCATACTCGCCAACGCCGATGCGGTAGCCATGAAGGCCCATGGCGACACGACCATTGGCATTGCGGGCATGGACGTAGTTGCGAGGTAATTCGAAATCGTTCGCCACAATAGAAGCAAACGTATTGTATGCCTTCTTGTTGGCATGATTCGTTCCGAAGTCGGTCAAGGCTTGCAGTTGGTGGCGAGTGAGGCCGTAACTCAACACAGGCGAGTCGTGGCCTTGAACCACCAGCGCAAACTGCCCGCCATTTTCTACTATCTGTGCGTGCATACCATTGCGTAGCAAAAGATCCTGAAGATTGGCGGGGAGCGAAATCGGACGACCGTTGGTGTTTGTTCTTATAGACATAATCGTATAGGATAAGAGAATGAAAAGAGGAAAAGGCTATGGGCTGACTTATGCGTCCGAGCCCATAGCTTCCTCAAGCTGTTTGCCTTTGAAATCGACAAACTGTTCTGCGGAACTGTTGCTGACCATCAGGTTGTGTGACCTGCAAAACTCCTCATACTCTTCCTGCCACTCAGGAGAGTGATGATTGACAAAATCGAGCCAGCCGTATTCGCCGCTTTGAACTTTCTGAACGAGGTCATCCTCTGTGTAGTATTTGTGTACTGCCATAATGATTCGTTTGATTGTTCACCCCAAGCAGAGCACAGGCAGGAGACGAGCTTATGAGGCTTGGGTCCTCCCTATGCTGGCTTGCGGCTACTTTTGTTTGATTAGTTCCTTTTCATCATCGCGCCATACGAGCGTGTTGTTCCTGCTGGCGCATTCCTTTCTTCTTCAATTCATTCCACATCTCCTCGTCGTATTCCTCCTCAGGTGTGTAGGAAAGATTGCCGTCAGCATCGGCTTGCCAACACCCGTAAAGACCGAAGTTGTACTTTTCCCATACGGTTTTCTCCTGCTGTTTCCACTTCTGGGCATCACCCAAACAGAAACGGATGCCGGTGCGTGACTTGAGGTCTATGCCCATTGTCATCTCATCCTCATTGTCGATGACAGTAAGAGGCTCGCCATTCTTGAGACAGGAGAGTTCTGCATTACTGAGCTTGTACTCTCGTTGAAGTAGATCGAGGTTGCGACCTATCACCTCTGCGGGAACAATGATGACCTGCTTGGTACCACTATCCAGATGAAGGAAGGCACTGATGCTCTCTCCGTCTGAGCGGGTATACTTGTCCTGCACTACATGACCGGCAAGGAGTCGCTCCTGATTTTCGGGGGTAAATCGTTCAAGGTTTTCACGCTGCATCTGAGGATAGAACATTACATCAAGCTGTCCGTCCTCTTGCTGGACGAGAGCAAATCGTGTGCGGGAGCTTATCTTGTTACCTTCCTCGTCAATGATGGTGACAGGAAGGACGGGTGAGCGTCGCCCGTCAAGAATATCATGAACTACGATGCTTGGAAGGTCGGTAATCATCTGCTCTGTGAGACCAAAACGCTCAAGAACAGCGTAAGGTATCTGTAATTCGTTGTACTTTGGTTCTGTCATAAATCTGATTGCTTGGTTTCGAATTGCGGATGCAAAGATACGCTGGTTATTTTGCAAAAAGCACATGCAAAACAGACTATCAGTCATTACTTTATGTTAGTTTAACCCGTGATGATACCATGCTATCTACTGCTCACTGAGAAAGGCAATTTGGGGTAATATTGAGAAGAATAATTATCAGAAACGGAGGGAAAAGAGTCAGGAAATAGGGAGGTAACTGCAGCCAGTTGTGAGGGCTGATTTGGCGTTGTCATTTTTTACTGCTAATTTTGCAGCCGCTTATGAAACGAAAGTGCTTAATTCTATGTGCAGTGAGCATCACGTTATCATGCCATGCACAATTTTTCTCTCTCGGAGATTGTATTCAGGAAAGACCCAATGCGGTCGTAGTAACAAACCATCAATCAGGACATTCGGACTCTATGGGCGTGACTATGGCACGAGACACACTCTTGTCGCGGCCTATGGAATCTACGAACGACTTCAGGCAGCAGATGCTTGACCTGTGGAGGAGTGTTTCGATGCCACTTGACAAGATGAAAGTGACTTCGGAATACGGTATGCGTTTTCATCCGATATACCACAGGTCAATGGCGCATAACGGTATAGATTTCAGCGCTCCTACAGGAACTAAAGTCTACGCTATGCTGGATGGGGTTATCAAACGTATCGGTTATGACAAAAGAAGCGGTAACTTCGTCATCATTGACCATGGTGACTATACGGTCAGCTATTGTCATCTCTCAAAGGTGCTTGTGCAAGTCGGTGAACCGGTAAAGGCCGGACAAATAACATGTTTGGCTGGGAACACAGGTGCGTCGACAGGGAGCCACCTTCATTATGGGGTACGTGACAAAAACGGGAAATGGTGTAATCCCAAAGTGATGTTGGACATGGTGGACAAAACCCGAAAGACAGTTCTTGAACTGATTCGTCAGCATGGGGGACTGGATGCTTGATTGAAACGCACGACGAGTGGCTTGGAATTTACTCCAGGTCGCTCGCTTTGTTATTTTATATGCATGCATGTTCATCAGGGCTGCTGTCCATGATCCCTGCACCAAGTCTCGTATTCACTGTAACTTGGTCCGAACCACCAACTGCTACTCTTCTTCTTACGCTTCTTTTTCCTTGCGTGCATCTTCTTGTCTCCTGGCTGGTACAACTTCTTCAGAAGCCAACAGAAGCCCAGTATCAACAGTACTTCCATAGTCTTGATATCGCATGTTTACTATTATGCAAATATAACAATTTTTCCTGATATATGCAAGAAAATTGATAGATGTTTTGAACGTAAAATTCTGATTTTAAGAAGATTTAAGTGTACTAATTAAGTGTGGCTTTTAGCGTCTCGGAAAATGGAATCTCATGCCAAAAACTTTGGGAAACTATATCATTTGTGTTATGTTTCGGCCGATGTCTTGTGTTTCTTTTTCTCATACTGCCTGATAGCTTCTTTTAATCACACCCGGTCACAAACGTCAGTCAATTTGTTACTCTCTCAAAAAAAATCAGCCGTTTTCAAGAAAAAACTCGAAATCGGCTGACTTTTTCTCTCTATATTGATGTAAAATTATCCCATTTTTTATCTCCGCGGACATTATCCACTTTCCTTTATTTCTTGATTTCCTAATGCCATTTTATTTCATCAACAGGCTTGTCTCTGCCCAATAGAAATATGCTTCTGGTAAACCAATACGTAACTTGTTCAATTTGCTAGTCAAAACAGGCTTTATCAACAAATCTTCAGTAAGTTGTGTGTCAGTGAATCGTTCAATAGTATCACCGCCAGTTTCAATCAGTGTGGCAAGGTATGCTGCTTTTGCAGCATCGATAATTGCTTCTTCAATGCGGTAAGCACTCTTATACATGAAAGGCTTGATGCTGATGATGCCCTTTTGTAACAAAGCAAACTTATCCTTGTCAACAGAGCCCCTTGTACTGATGTTTAGTGCCGTTTGTCGAATGTCGTCATAGATTTGTGAAAGGTCACTCCCCAGATTTCGATAGCCAAGTTCCACGTGGGCAATAGCCTTGAACGATTTTGGAACCGTATTTATGTCTTGCATTTTGTCAAAGAGTCTCCCTACATCATATAGTTGCTTGAT
>Ga0247610_10002028_pt1 | contig 24052 bp, 20 predicted proteins | sample 174DNAGHGhighgp2_FD_193483 | JGI IMG/M metagenome (GOLD analysis project Ga0247610, IMG submission 193483) | Sheep rumen microbial communities from Palmerston North, Manawatu-Wanganui, New Zealand - 1742 DNA GHGhigh gp2 | ecosystem: Host-associated > Mammals > Digestive system > Stomach > Rumen...
GGTACCTGAGGCTTCATCTCTGCACGTGGCTCGGCAATGGTGTCGGTGAGGCACTTCAGGATGTGCTCACGACCAGCCTTGGCCTGCATGAGGGCCTTCTCGAGGATCTCGAACGACAGACCGTCGCACTTGATATCCATCTGAGTGGCTGTCAGACCATCCTTCGTACCAGTGGTCTTGAAGTCCATATCGCCCAGGTGGTCCTCGTCACCGAGGATATCGCTCAATACGGCATATTTCTCTTCACCAGGATTCTTGATCAGACCCATAGCGATACCGCTGACGGGCTTCTTCATAGGTACACCAGCATCCATCAGGGCGAGGGTACCAGCACAGACGGTAGCCATTGAAGACGAGCCGTTAGACTCGAGGATCTGGCTGACCAGACGAACGGTGTAAGGGAAGTCCTCAGGAATCTGGCCTTTCAAACCGCGCCATGCGAGATGACCGTGACCAATCTCACGACGGCCTACGCCGCGCTGAGCCTTGGCCTCACCAGTACAGAACGGTGGGAAGTTATAGTGCAACAGGAAACGCTGATAACCATGCTCCAAAACATCGTCGACAAGCTTTTCATCAAGTTTGGTACCAAGAGTACAAGTGCTCAGAGACTGTGTCTCACCACGGGTGAAGATAGCACTTCCGTGAGGCATGGGCAGCGGAGAAACCTCGCACCAGATGGGACGGATGTCGGTGGTCTTACGGCCATCGAGACGGATACCCTCATCGAGGATGCAACGGCGCATGGCATCGCGCTCCACATCGTGATAGTAACGCTCCATCATAGCCTCGTACTCGTCCTTAGAGATCTCTGAATCAGCGGTAATCTCAGGATGAGCCTCGAAATATTTCTCCTTGAAGTCCTCAAGGATCTTCTCGAAGGCCTCAGCACGCTCCTGCTTCTCAAGAGCCTGCTTGGTCACGTCGTAAGCGGGCTGATAGCACTCCTTGTTCATCTGCTCGCGGAGGGCCTCATCGTTGACCTCGTGGTCGTACTCGCGCTTCACGTCCTTGCCCAGCTCCTTTGAGAGCTCAGCCTGGAGTTCGCACATGGGCTTGATGGCATCCATCGCAGCCTTGAGGGCACCCAGCAGATCCTGCTCGCTGACCTCCTTCATCTCACCTTCCACCATCATGATGTTTTCAGCCGAGGCACCGACCATGATGTCCATGTCGGCCTCCTTCATCTGCTCGAAGGTAGGATCAATCACATACTCACCGTTGACACGTGCAACGCGGACTTCCGAAATAGGGCACTCGAAAGGTATATCCGAGCAAGCCAGTGCTGCAGAGGCAGCAAAACCAGCAAGTGCATCGGGCTGGTCAACGCCATCGGCACTGAGCAGCATCACATTTACGAATACTTCTGCGTGATAGTTGCTGGGGAACAGCGGACGGAGCACGCGGTCCACCAGGCGGGATGTCAGGATTTCATTGTCTGAGGCTTTACCTTCGCGCTTGGTGAATCCACCAGGAAAACGGCCAGCGGCACTGTACTGTTCACGATAGTCTACCTGCAAAGGCATGAAATCGGTTCCGGGAACTGCATCTTTTGCGGCACAAACGGTGGCCAGCAATACGGTGTTGTTCATCTTCAGCATGACGGCACCATCGGTCTGTTTTGCCACTTTCCCGGTTTCAATGGTGATGGTTCTTCCATCAGCCAATTGAATGGTCTTTGTAATTACATTCATCTTGTTTAAAACATCTAAAAATAAAAAATATCAGTGCGACCATAATAGCTGTGGTCGCTAAAATTTGCGCAAAGGTACACATTATATAATAAATAAACGAATAAAAGACGAGATTTTTTCTTTTTTTATGAATAAAGTTCGTCGAACAATTTTGGAATATGCGAAAAATACTGTAATTTTGCACGCAAAATCAAACATATTCAAAATGAGGAAGACTTTTAAAGGGCTCTTTTCCGTAGCCATTATAGGAATCTGTGCGTTCGCCACGACATCGTGCAGTCAAAAGAAATTCAATGTGGAAGGACAAATCAGCAATGCCGCCGACTCCGTGCTCTATTTCGAGAACGTGGGTCTCGAAGGCATCAATATCCTCGACTCCGTGAAACTGAGCGATAAGGGTGATTTCTCCTTTAGCGAAGAAGCTCCTACAGCTCCTGAATTCTACCGACTGAGAATCTCTGACCAGATTATCAATGTGAGCATTGATTCCACGGAGACTGTTACCGTCAAGGCCCAGTATCCGCAAATGGCTACCCAATACGAAATCAGCGGTTCGGAGAATTGTGAGAAGATCAAGGAACTCACCCTGAAACAGATCGACCTGCACCAGCGGGCTATGGCTATTCAGGAGAATACGGCACTGGGTGTGGACGAGGCCAACGACAGTATCTTGAAGCTGATTGATGCCTACAAGGAGGATGTGAAGACCAACTATATTTTCAAGGAGCCTATGAAGGCTTACAGCTATTTCGCCCTCTTCCAGACATTGGGCAATTGGCTGCTCTTCAATCCCCGCAGCAACAAGGACGACATCAAGGTGTTTGCTGCCGTAGCCACGAGCTGGGATACTTACTATCCCCATGCTGAACGTGGACAGAACCTTCACAACATCGCCATCGAGGGTTTGAAGAATGTGCGTATTACTGAAGGTGCCAGCGGGCAAGCCATCGATGCCAACAAGATAGAAGAGGCTGGTGTGCTGGATATCGCCCTCGAGGATAATCATGGACAGACGCGCCATCTGACAGACTTGAAAGGCAAAGTGGTTTTACTCGACTTCCACATCTTTGCTATGGAGGAGTCGCCTGCCCGTATCCTGCTGTTGCGTGAGCTCTACAATAAATATGCCTCACAAGGTCTTGAGATCTATCAGGTATCGCTCGATTCTGACGAGCATTTCTGGAAGCAGCAGACGGCTGCTCTCCCTTGGATCAGCGTCCGTGACGAGGATGGTATCAACTCCAGAACCATCACGTTGTATAACATTCAGGCAGTGCCCGACTATTTCATTATCGATCGTGGCAACAACCTGATTAAGCGTGCTGCACAGATAAAAGATTTGGAAGCAGAAATCAAGAAATTGCTGTAGGATAAAAACAAATTATGCAAGAAAAAGCTAATTTTCTTGCATAATTCATTTTTTATGCTTACCTTTGCACCCGCAATTAACAGGTCGGCATAGCTCAGCTGGTTAGAGTATCACCTTGACATGGTGGGGGTCCTTGGTCCGAATCCAAGTGTCGACACAGAAGAAAAGATGATGGTTTCGGCCATCATCTTTTTCTGTTAGAAGCTCTCTAACCAAGCCTTGAGTTCAAAGATCATCTCATAGTGGAAGGCAAATGTCTCCCGGTATCCCCAGCCGTGACCACCTGTGGGATAGATATGGATAGATGCCGGCACATCGTGGCGATAGAGTTCAGAGTAATAGTTAAAGCCATTGGCGGCAGGTACGGCCTGGTCATCATCGCTCAGGGCAATAAAGGCACGAGGGGTTGTACGGTTCACACGGATGTCATTGCTATATTCAGTTTCCAGTTTCCGCATTTCCTTCTTGGAACGGTCCTTACCCAGGAAGTTGTCATGTGAGCCTTTATGGGTAAAGGCCGGATCCATGGTGATGACAGGGTAGAAGAGGATTTGGAAATTGGGCGCCGCATCGTCTTTCGAATGTGTGGCAATGGTCGAAGCCAGATGTCCGCCTGCAGAGAATCCCATGATACCCACATCCTTATGATTGATGTGCCAATCCACCGCATTGCGACGAACTGTCCTGATGGCCTCTTCAGCATCGGATATCGGGACATTGAAATTACCATGAGGCATGCGGTATTTCAGTACAATCAAAGCAATTCCCTTGCTATTGAAAAACGTGGCCCACTGATGACCTTCATGATCCATAGCGAGATGGGAATATCCCCCGCCAGGACAGCAAACGACTGCACGACCCGTTGCCTTTTTGGCATCGGGCAGATAAACTGTCAGTTCTGCCTTGTCGTTTACGTCACCGTTATCGTTTGGTGCTCCATTTGGCCATAAATCCATCTTTGTTCCTTTCTGTGCAAAAGCCGCTATCGACAGCGCGAGCAGCAGCATGGTTGTAAGAGTTTTCAGACTTTTCATGTTGATCTTTAATATTTATTATGGCGCAAAGTTAATCATTTTATTTTTATTTTCGTATCTTTGCACGCAGAAAACTAAAATAACAAGCAAAAAATGAGGAAAATTCTGACAATTCTGATTCTTTCGGCACTGACGATAAGCTCTCAGGCCAAGGTAAGGCTACCGCATATTATCTGCAACAACATGGTCTTACAACAGCAGACGGATGTCCGTCTTTGGGGATGGGCGCAACCTGGAAAGTCGGTAAAAATTACCACATCCTGGAGCCAGGATGTCGTCAGCACGAAGGCAGATAAGCAAGGCAAATGGCTGGTGAAAGTAAAAACGCCTAAAGCTTCGTATAATCCTTTGTCGATTACCTTTGATGATGGTGAGCCACTGACCGTCAGCAATGTGCTGTCAGGTGAGGTGTGGGTTTGTGCAGGGCAATCGAATATGGAAATGCCTGTCAAAGGTTTTGGTATGTGTCCTGTCGAGGATTACAACCACTGGGTCATCGAATCAGCCAGTCATTCAGGCGTTCGTTCTGTTAAGATTCCCAGTGTCATGCGTTCCGAACCTCAGGAGGATGCCCAGTGCGAATGGCGTGTATGCTCTCCGAAGACCGTTGGTGACTTTTCGGCCACAGGCTATTTCTTTGCACGACTGATGCATTCGGCCTTGGATATCCCCATTGGTCTTATTGAAGCTAATAAAGGAGGTACGCGCGTGGAGAGTTGGCTGACCAAAGAGAACCTGCAGAAATATACCAGCGATCCGACGGACTCTGTCGAGATCTGCAAGAAATGGGCGCAGTGGGATTACCATCGCAGCCTGCTTTGGGGCAACGGCACCTTCAATCCTATCCTCAACTATACTGTCAAGGGTATTCTTTATTACCAAGGCTGTTCGAACGTCGGTGACCCAGGCGACCAGTATTCTGAGCGCATGAAACTGCTGGTCCAGCAATGGCGCGCGCAGTTCGGATTGGGCGAGATTCCCTTCTATTTCGTTCAGATAGCTCCTTGGGCCTATGATGATGGCGATGTGAACGGCATCAGCGGAGCCTTGTTGCGTGAACAGCAGTGGAAAGCTGCGCAGATGATTCCCAATAGCAGTCTGGTGTGTATAAACGATTTGGTTTATCCGTATGAGTTCTCGCAGATTCATCCTACCCGGAAGCAGCCCGTTGGCGAACGTCTGGCCTATACCGCACTCCATCGGGATTACGGTTTCGAGAATGTGCTTTACAAGAGTGCGTCGTTCAAGGATATGACGATAAAGAACGATACTGTCTTCATTCACTTGCAGGACAATTACTCGGCTGATGCGCCATTTGAGCAGATGGAGGGCTTCGAGGTGGCAGGTGAGGACAAAGTGTTCCATCCGGCACAGGCGCGACACTTCTGGCAACCCGGTGGCGGCTATTGGGACGAGGCCATCGCCATCGTGTGTCCTGAGGTGAAGAAGCCCGTTGCCGTCCGCTATTGTTTCAAGAATTTCCAGATTGGCAATGTAAAGAACGGCGCCAACCTGCCCCTTTTCCCTTTCCGCACAGACAATTGGTAACAGCATGACACACCATCCATTAGAACAATTCCATTTCTGCCCGAAGTGTGGCAGCAGCGATTTCGAGGTTCATAATGCCTTAAGCAAGCATTGCAGCCATTGTGGATTTACATATTATCAGAACCCAAGGGCCTCAACGGCAGCCTTCATTATCAACGGTAAGGGGGAGTTGCTGGTGGCGCGTCGGGCAAAGGAACCTGCGAAGAATACGCTCGACTTGCCAGGCGGATTTGTCGACAACGAGGAGAATGCCGAACAGGGGATGGTCCGTGAAATCTTCGAAGAGACGGGCCTTCAGCTCAGTCCTGACAGCGTGACGTATCTCTATTCCATCCCCAACGTTTACCACTACTCAGGCATGGACATCCACACGCTCGACCTGTTTTTCCTCTGTCACGTCGAAGGTGACGATATCGCCGTGAAAGCAGCTGACGATGCGGGCGAACTGACCTGGGTGCCACTGAGCGAAGTGTACGTGGAACGCTTCGGACTGCATTCTATTCGTCAGGCGGTACACCGATTCTTGGTCGAAAAGCGTTAATAAAACTAAAATTCCTCTATATAAATAAGGTGGGAGCGACTTTTTTGCTTACTTTTGCAGCCCGAAAGAAATATAACGAAGCAAAATATGCAAAAAAACTTAGTGATTGTAGAGTCTCCTGCCAAAGCAAAGACGATTGAGAAATTTCTCGGAAAAGACTTCAAAGTCATGTCGAGCTATGGCCATATTCGTGACTTGAAGAAGAAAGAATTGAGTATCGACGACAAGACGCTCGAACCAGAATATGAGATTCCTGCCGAGAAGGCAAAGTTGGTAGCTGACCTTAAGTCGAAAGCTGAGAAAGCCGAAAAGGTTTGGTTGGCATCCGATGAAGACCGCGAGGGAGAAGCCATCTCATGGCACCTTTGTGAGGTATTGGGACTTGATGAAGACAAGACCAACCGTATTGTCTTCCATGAAATCACCAAACCCGCCATTCTGGATGCCATCGAGCATCCGCGTCGTTTGGATATGAATCTGGTGAATGCCCAGCAGGCCCGTCGCGTCTTAGACCGTCTGGTAGGTTTCAAGCTCTCACCAGTGTTATGGCGTAAGGTGAAGCCCGCCCTGTCGGCAGGCCGTGTTCAGAGTGTAGCCGTACGCCTCATCGTCGAGCGCGAAAGGGAAATACAGAATTTCAAGAGTGAGACTTTCTATAGTGTCAATGGTATTTTCGCCATCACCAATCCTGATGGTTCTGCCACAGAGGTGAAGGCTGTCTTGGGAAGCCGTTTCAAGACGCGTAAAGAGGTTATCGCCTTCCTGGAGAAGTGCAAGGACGCTACCTTCACCGTCGAGAGCATCAGCAAGAAACCATTGAAGCGCACGCCTGCGCCGCCCTTTACCACGTCAACACTACAACAGGAAGCTGCCCGTAAACTGGGCTTCACTGTCAGTCAGACGATGATGCTGGCACAGCATCTGTATGAAAACGGACGTATCACCTATATGCGTACTGACTCTGTCAACCTGTCGACGCTCTGTCTGGGTGCCAGCAAGGAAGAGATCATCAAACTCTACGGTCCTGAGTACAGCAAGCCCCGTCAGTATCACACCAGTTCCAAGGGTGCCCAGGAGGCTCACGAGGCCATTCGTCCTACCTATATGGACCAAACGGATGTGGAAGGCACACCTCAGGAGAAGCGTCTTTACGATCTGATCTGGAAGCGCACAGCAGCCAGTCAGATGGCTGATGCAGAGATAGAGAAGACGACTGTCAATATCACGGTCAGCGGAACCGACGAGCTTTTCGTTGCCCAGGGTGAGGTGGTGAAGTTCGATGGTTTTATCAAAGTCTATCGCGAGTCCGTCGATGAAGAGGAGATGCAGGACGAGTTCTCACACATTCTGCCGCCATTGAACGAAGGTCAGATGTTGACGCGTCGTGAGATTTCGGCCACAGAACGCTTTACACAGGGTCCCCAGCGCTATACGGAGGCCAGCCTCGTACATAAACTGGAAGAACTTGGTATCGGTCGTCCTTCAACCTATGCGCCCACCATTTCTACCATTCAGCAGCGCGAATACGTGCAAAAGGGTGACAAGAAAGGTGAAGAGCGTCAATATACAGTTGACATCCTGAAAGGGAAACAGATTGCAGAGAAAACGCGTAAGGAGATTGTCGGTTCGGAAAAAGGCAAACTTCTGCCTACCGACATCGGTATGGTGGTGAACGACTTCCTGATGGAGCACTTCCAGGAGATCATGGACTATAACTTCACTGCTAAAGTGGAGCAGGACTTCGATAAGATTGCTGAGGGCGATGAGGAGTGGACGGATATGATGACCGCTTTCTACAAAGAATTTGAACCCGTTGTGGAGAAGACCATGAACAGTCGTCAGGAGCACAAGGCTGGTGAACGCGAGTTGGGTATCGACCCACGAAGCGGACGTCCTGTATTCGTAAAGATCGGCCGTTTCGGACCTGTCGTTCAGATTGGTATTGCCGAAGACAAGACGAAGCCTCAGTTCGCCCAGCTCCGTAAGGACCAGAGCATGGAGAACATCACTTTGGAGGAAGCCCTTGATCTGTTCAAACTGCCCCGTATTTTAGGCGAATATGAAGGTTCACCCGTTACAATCGGAGCCGGTCGTTTCGGACCTTATGTACTGCACAACAGAGTCTACACGTCCTTACCCAAGGATGAAGACCCAATGTCTATCACCCTCGAGACCGCCATCGATCTTATCCACGAAAAGCGTAAGGAGGAGACGCAGAAGCATCTGCGTGTCTTCACTGAGGATCCGAAGCTTGAGGTACTCAACGGACGTTATGGTCCCTATCTCTCCTACGATGGCAAGAACTATCGTCTGCCAAAGAGCATGCATGAGAAGGCAGCAAAGCTGACCTATGAGGAATGCATGAAGGTGATTGAAGCCACACCCGCCAAGAAGAGCTGATGATACGCATTATCCTGATAGGATACATGGGAGCCGGCAAGACCACTATTGGTAAGGCGCTGGCAAAGGAACTCAACGTTCCGTTCTATGACCTTGACTGGTACATCACCAGCCGCATGCGCAAAACGGTTGCGCAGATCTTTGAGGAGCGTGGCGAAGAAGGTTTCCGTGAAATCGAAAGGAACATGCTCCATGAAGTGGCTGAGTTTGAAGATGTCATCATCAGCTGTGGTGGAGGTACACCGTGTTTCTTCGACAACATCGACTATATGAACCAGCAGGCACCGGTCGTCTATCTGAAAGTGGAGCCAGAAACACTCTATATGCACTTGAAGATGAGCAAGAATGACCGTCCGTTGCTGAGAGGCAAGTCACAGGAGGAGCTGATTACATTCATCCGTGAACAGCTGAAACAGCGTGAACCCTTCTATACAAAGGCTCGCTATACAATTGACGTCACCCTTATGGATGACTACAAGAAAATCAAGATCAGCGTAGCAAAAATCCGTGAACTATTAAATATTTAATCTGAGCACAAGACTATACCGCTTATGAAGAAATGGACTATTGACGACTCCAAGGAGCTCTACAACATTAACGGTTGGGGAACTTCCTATTTTGGCATCAACGACAAAGGCGATGTCTACGTCACTCCCTGTAAGAATGGCACACAGATCGACCTGCGTGAGGTAATGGACGAGTTGGCGCTGCGTGATGTCACGCCACCCGTGCTGCTTCGTTTTCCTGATATCCTCGACAACCGTATCGAGAAAACTTGGAGCTGTTTTAAGAAAGCCTCTGAGGAGTACGTATATAAAGGCGAGAACTATGTGGTCTACCCCATCAAGGTCAACCAGATGCAGCCTGTCGTCGAAGAGATTATCTCCCATGGTCGTAAGTTCAACCTCGGTTTGGAGGCAGGTTCGAAGCCTGAGTTGCATGCCGTCATCGCCATGCAGTGTCAGAGCGACTCTATCATCGTCTGCAACGGTTATAAGGATCAGAGCTATATTGAACTGGCTCTGCTGGCACAGAAGATGGGTAAGCAGATCTTCATCGTGGTAGAGAAGATGAACGAATTGGAGATCATTGCCCGCGAGGCCAAGAAGATGAATATCCGTCCTAATATCGGTATTCGCATCAAGTTAGCTTCTTCCGGCTCAGGAAAATGGGAGGAAAGCGGTGGCGATGCCTCAAAATTCGGACTGACCAGTGCTGAGCTTTTAGAAGCACTGGAGATGTTGGATAAGAAAGGTATGCGCGACTGTCTGCGACTGATTCATTTCCATATCGGCTCGCAGATTACCAAGATACGCCGTATCCAGACGGCCTTGCGCGAAGCCTCACAATTCTATATCCAACTGCATAAGATGGGTTATAATGTCGACTTCGTTGACTGTGGAGGTGGTCTTGGTGTCGACTACGATGGCACCCGTTCTCCTTCAAGTGAGAGTTCCGTGAACTACTCCATCCAGGAATATGTCAATGACTGTATCTATACTTTTGTAGATGCCGCCAACAAGAACGACCTGCCCCATCCCAATATCATCACGGAGAGCGGTCGCTCTCTTGCTGCTCACCACTCTGTGCTCGTCATCGACGTGCTTGAAACGGCCTCGCTGCCTGAGATGCCTGAGGAGTTTGAACCCGATGAGAACTCTCATCAGCTTGTGAAAGATCTTTATGAGATCTGGGACAACCTCTCCCCTCGCAATGTACTCGAGGACTGGCACGATGCAGAGCAGATCCGCGAAGAGGTGCTCGATTTGTTCTCGCATGGTATCGTCGACTTGAAGACACGCGCTGAGGTGGAGGCTATGTATTGGAGCGTCTGTCATGAGATCCATGCCCTCGCAAAGAGTCTGAAACATATCCCTGAGGAGCTGATGAAGATTGATAAGCTCTTGGCCGACAAGTACTTCTGTAACTTCTCACTCTTCCAGAGTCTCAGCGACTCGTGGGCTATCGACCAGGTGTTCCCCATCATGCCTATTCAGCGTCTCGATGAGCGGCCCACACGCAATGCGACGATTCAGGATATCACCTGCGACAGTGACGGTAAGATTGCCAACTTCACGACCAATCGTCATAACACCCATTCACTGCCCGTGCATGCTCTGAAGAAGAATGAGCCTTATTACCTGGGCGTATTCCTCGTAGGTGCCTATCAGGAGATTCTGGGCGATATGCATAACCTCTTTGGCGACACCAATGCCGTTCATATCTCTGAGAAGGACGGCACCTACCACATCGACCAAATTATTGATGGTGAGACGGTGGAGGAAGTGCTCGAATACGTGCAGTACAATCCCAAGAAGCTTGTCCGCCAGCTTGAGGTCTGGGTGGCCAAGAGTGTGAAGCAGGGCAAGATTACTCTCGAGGAGGGTAAGGAATTCCTCAGCAACTACCGCTCAGGTCTCTACGGATATACTTATTTGGAATAATGAAAGAAAAACTGACAATAGTAAAGGTTGGTGGGGCGGTCGTTGAGGACGAGGTCCAGCTCGCACAGTTACTGAAGGACTTCAGTGCAATTGAAGGACGGAAGGTACTCGTTCACGGAGGAGGCCGAAAGGCTACCAAGGTGGCAGAAGCCCTCGGTATCGAGTCGAAGATGGTGGGTGGTCGCCGCATCACCGATGCCGACATGCTCAGCGTGGTCACCATGGTCTATGGCGGCTTGGTCAACAAAAACCTCGTGGCCCGTCTCCAAGCCAACGGTGTGAATGCCCTCGGTCTTACAGGTGCCGATATGGATGTCATCCATAGCCATAAGCGCCCCATCAAGGACGGCATCGACTTCGGTTTTGTGGGCGATGTTGACAAGGCTAACGGCCAGATGCTCAGCAAACTCATTGAGGAAGGCATCACGCCTGTGATGGCGCCATTGACCCACGATGGTGAGGGACATATCCTCAATACCAATGCCGATACGATTGCCAGCGAGACGGCCAAGGCCCTCGCCCCCTATTACGACACCACGCTGATCTTCAGTTTCGAGAAAAAAGGTGTCTTGCGTAATCCTGACGATGATGACTCTGTCATTCCTGTCATCACGCATGCAGACTTTATCAGATATAAGGCTGACGGCACCATCAGCGGTGGCATGCTTCCGAAGATAGAAAACGCACTGGGCGCCATCGACAGCGGTGTATCGCGTGTCATCATCACCCTTGCCACTGCCATCGACGGACAAAGCGGTACCATCATTCAACAATAAGGCGAATAAAATTTCGCCTTATTTTGTAACTTTTGTGTTTTTCAATCGTCATTACCTTTAGAGAGGATGAAAAAAGTCAGTTTCCGGAACGACGTGCTGCCACTGAAGAATGAACTCTTCCGGCTCGCCCTCCGTATCACTCTCAACCGAGCGGAGGCAGAGGATGTTGTGCAGGAAACGATGATAAAGGTCTGGAACAAACGTGACCATTGGGATGAGATTGACAGTATCGAAGCCTTCTGTCTCACCATCTGCCGGAATATCTCGCTCGACAAGATCAAAAAGGCGGAAAACCAGAACCAGAGCATCGAGGAGGGGCACGACGCTCCCGATTTGAGCTACACATCCAATCCTGAGGAGCAGGCCATGCAGCGTGATCGCATCCGACTGATACGCCACCTCATTGACCATCTGCCAGAGAAACAACGCAGTTGCATGCAGCTACGCGATTTCGAAGGTAAAAGTTATAAAGAGATAGCACAGGTGTTAGGCATCAGCGAGGAACAGGTAAAAATTAATATCTTCCGAGCCCGCCAGACCATCAAACAAAAATATATTGAAACAGAGGATTATGGATTATAAATACATCGAACAGCTCTTAGAGCGTTATTGGGAAGGTGAGACGACCCTGCAGGAAGAGGCCATTCTTCGGACCTTCTTCAATCAGGAGGACGTTCCCGCTGGACTGATGAAATACAAGTCGTTCTTCGAATGCGGACTGCAGGAGGAGACCTTAGACGACGATTTCGATGCCCGTATCCTCAGCAGTATTGGTCAAGAGGAGTCCAAGGTTAAGATGATCTCACTGTCGCGCCTGAAGCCCCTTTTCAAGGCAGCAGCTGTCGTGGCCATCCTCCTGACAATCGGCAATGCTGCGCAGGCACCCTGGAACTACGGATGGGACAACCCGCAAGACGAATATGCCAAATACCGTCAGCAACAGGTAGACACCGTCAATATCCTGAGTCCCGTGCAGGCAGAGAACATCACCGACTCAGCCAAGACGTCAAAGCCTGAGGAGTCTTCGTATATCGAATAATTATTCTATGCTTTCTCTATAATAATCTAAACACATTATTAAAACAAGGAAACTGTGAAGTTTCCATTCTCTCAAATTTTCATAACATACTAACGATGAGAGGGCTGCAAAAGCAGCCCTCCTCTTTTTCCCTTACTTCTGCATCCGCATGTTCAGTTGCAGAAGCGATGGTATCAGGATGCATAGCGAGAAACCTACTGCCATCAGTACTGGTCGCTCACTACCAAACAAATCTGTGGTGGTCATGTCCGGATTAGGATATAAGTTATAGAGGACGTATGCCACCGTATTGTTCACCCAGTGGAACACCACGCCTGGTACGATGCTGTCCGTACGGTAATACATCCAACCAAGCAACAGACCTATCAACAGTGTATGGGGAATCTGTGCCGGGTTCATGTGGGCGGCGCTGAACAAGACGGCCGATATCAGGATGGCTACCCAGGGCCGGCTGTTCCACTTGAGCAGTGAACGCAGGATAGCCCCACGGAACACCAGTTCCTCTGCCAATGGCGCCAACAGACCGATAACGAAATAGCCATAGCGGTTGCGCAGGATCATGTCAAACTCCTCTTCCACGACATTAGGCAGTTCAGGCATCTGCTCCTGAAGCCATGTGGAGGGGATGATGGTTCCCAAAGCTGTCAATACACACCATATCAGCACCACCCAAGGACGCGTCTGTACCCAATGACGGGAAACGACTGCCCACTTCTGCCAAAGAAACAAGGCCATAGTTGCCACACTGAAAAGCGTCATCGTCAAGATGGTACCCGTGGCATCCAATACGGCTCCTGGACCTTTCCATAGTATATAGATGCCCTGAATAATACCACCAGCCACCAGCTGAACTGCTAAAAACACGAACCAATAAATAATTGCATTCTTCATCTATGATTTCCTATTTATCATTCAATAATATATCTTCTGTTGTCTGCCTGTCATGTTCCAGCTGGGCAATCAGTGCCTCACGGGTATCAAACCGTTGCTCAGCCCGCAGACGACGCACAAACGCCACTGTCATCGGTTGTCCGTAAAGATTGCCGACCGCTTCCAGGATATGCACCTCCAATGTCTGTCGCTTACCCTCGAACGTCGGGCGTGTGCCAATATTCATCATCGCAGGCAGCTGCTTATCGTCCACCATCGCCCAAACGGCATAGGCACCACTGGCAGGAATCAGCTTCTCGCTGCTGTCAAGTTCCAGATTGGCTGTGGGAAAGCCCAGCTCATGACCGATATGCTCACCAGACACCACACGACCTGAGAGCGTATAACGTCGCGTCAGCACATCAGGCATCGCCTCCACCTTGCCCTCGTCCGCCAACAACTGACGGATGACCGTAGAGCTGACAGCCATCTGATTGTCCATCATCGCTACATCGCCTCTCACCACCTCGATACCAAGCGTCTGGCCATAGCGCACATAGTCGTCGAAGCCTTCGCTGCGATCATGCCCGAAGCGGTTGTCATAACCTGTCACCAAACACTCCACTGCCAATCGGTCGCGCAGGATTTCCCGCATAAAGACCTCCGCAGACAGGGCAGCCAGTTCATGCGTAAAAGGCAATACGATCACCTCTTCTACACCGAGATCTTTCAGATAGTCCGTCTTCTCTTCAAGGGTGGAGAGCAGTTGTGGATGGAAAAACGGATCGAAGAGCTGGCGTGGCAGACGGTCAAAGGTTACCGCGATGGGTTTCAGTCCTCGTTGTCGGGCCTGACGCACCATGAGTTGCACAAGCATCTGATGCCCGCGATGCACCCCGTCGAAACAGCCTATCGTCGCTGCAGAGGGTGTGGAAAGACGAATTTCTGGTGATAAAATCATCATTATTGGGTGCAAAGTTACAAAAATATTTGGAGATTTGACGTTTTTAATGTAACTTTGCAGCCGAAAACGACAGAAATGCTGATTTCACCGGACTTGTAGCTCAGTTGGTTAGAGCAACAGACTCATAATCTGGAGGTCCCAGGTTCAAGCCCTGGCTGGTCCACGATGGATCCGAAATACAGTTTTTATCAATTGCATGCCAAGATTGATGCAATGGAAAAATTCATCGACCTCAATAAATTTATCGAGGGTGACAAGAATTCCATCAAACAAATCCGTTCCTATTACCGCATTAATCATTGGGCTTACCGGCATTACCATTCCCAGGATGGCTTTATGCATTTCAGGGTGTCGCCCAATGGCTGTTTCACCGATGAGGATGCATACTTCCAGCCCGACTCCGTGTCGAAATATATCAAACCAGGCGATGTCGTGATTGATTTCGGATCTGGTCAGGGTGCCAATGTGCTGTATCTGGCCCATTGCCATCCTGATGCCACCTTCTACGGCATCGACTTGTTCCCGCTCAAACGAAAAGACATTCCCTCGAACGTCACCATACTGGCAAAGGATTACAGCAATCTCCCAGAGTTTGAGGATAATTCCGTCGATGTGATGTATGCCTTGGAAACGCTTGTCCATTGCTCCGACAAGGAAAAAGTGTTGAAAGAGTTCTATCGTGTTCTGAAGCCTAATGGCGTCTTCGTCGTTTATGACTATGCCCTCGCCGACCATATCAGCGCCTACGATGCCCATATCCAGAAGGCCGTCGCACTGATTTCCAAAGGTGGGGCTGCCGCCATGATTGAGTCGCTGGCAGAATGGAACGCCCATTTCGCCAACGTAGGTCTGAAACTCGAGGAAATGACGGATTATGTCCGTCAGACGCTTCCCGACCTCAAGCACCTGGAGCGCAAAGCCGCAAAGATATCTGAGCGCCCGTGGCTGGCCAGACTGATGTTCTGGCTCCTGCCCGATCAGTTCGTCTCCAATATCATTCTTGGCTACCTTGGCTATGACGCGGCCAACGCCGGTATCGGCACCTATCAGAAATGGGTCTTCCGTAAACCTCTAAAGTAAATAACGACGATGAAGCGACTGATTATATGGCTCCTTGTGAGTGTTAATATGGTAGGGGCATGGGCACAAGATGTAGAAAGTGCACTGGCCAGATTTGACAAGCAACCTGTGGCTGCGACAGCCAACGCGTTCTTCGATGCCTTGTTGAAGGAGGCGTTTATTGATGAGAAGACCACCTTCCCAGCCTCTGCAAGTACAGACTCCCTATGCCAGCAGGTGTGGTATTGGGCTGCTGAGTGGCTTTACGACCAGGGACAATACAAGGAGGCCGAGCATTATGCGCTCGATGCGCTGAAGAAATATCACCCCTCAAACCCTGAAATAGCCGACTGTTTGAATACATTAGGTTGTATATATTTGCGACTGAGCGACTTTAAACAGGCTGCAAATTACTCGCGACAGAGCGTCGAGGTCGATCTTAAGGGTGGCGACCACGACCGCATCTCGTCGAGCATGAACACACTGGCTGGTATCCTGATGGCTGGTTATCAGGCTAAAGAGGCCGAGCAGGTAATCCTACAGGCGCTCGAGCATGCCAATAAGGTGGATAATCCGGGTAGAAAGGCAATTATCTTAGGTATGGCCTCGGAAATCTACCATACCTTAGGCGACGACAACAAGGCGCTTCCCTATGCGGAACAAGCCATCGCTATCGAAGAACAACTGGGACGCAAGCCAAAGCTTACGATCCGCCTTTCACAGAAAGGATCGGCGCTCTTGGGTCTGCACCGCTATCAGGAGGCAGAGGATTTGTATCGTCAGATAATCCCTGACTTTAAGGAAATGGGTGACTACCATTCGTATGCCATCGCGCTAAATAGGTTGGGAATGTCGTTGCTCTGCCAGAAGCGACCAGCTGAGGCGATACCTTATTATAAGGAAGCGGCAGACTTGTTTTCGAAGATGGGTGACTTGTATAACGAGATTCATGCGCATCGCGGCCTTTACGAGAGTTATTGGACCATTAACCCCGATAGTGCAAAGATTGAGCTCGACTATTTCGATTTGTTGAAAGATTCGCTCTACACCAACGCGACGGCTGAGGCGCTAAGCCGCTATAATGCCGAGTTTGGTAACAATCAGCTGATGCAGGAGAATCAGGAAGTTCGCAGTGCCCACAGGCGAACAATCATCATTGCCATCATCGTGCTTTTGGCTGTTGTCGTTATCTCGTGGTTCATCATCCGCCAGATACGTCAGCGCGAGCGTCAACGGATAGAGGCATTGATGCAGGAGATAAACCTCCTTAAAACACCTCCCGTCCCTCATCCCGCTGAAAATCCCGATCGTTTGTTCCTGAAACATGTAATCGAAGTGGTGAACGAGGGGTTTGCTGACAAGCAGTGGAGTGTGGAGGTGGTTGCCTCGAAGTTGAATATGAGCGTGCAGACCTTCCGTCGCCGGCTAATGGCTGTTGCCGGTGAGAGTCCCAAGGCATTCATCTCGGCGATCCAGATGGAGAAGGCTGGTAAGTTGTTGACAGAACAGCCCGATATGCCTATCGTGGATGTGGCCTTTAAGTGTGGTTTCGACGAGGCGAGTAGCTTTACCCACACCTTTAAACGTATCTATGGCATAACGCCTACGCAATATCGCGAAAAGCAGAATTAAGCACTTCTTATAGGAAAAATAGACGGGAAATCAGGCAGAAATGCTTGATTTTCTGCGTTTTGGAAGAAAAATACAATTTATTGGCAGTTTTTATCAAGCATCGAAACCTTAAATCACCGTAACTTTGCACCGTCGAAAAGAACAAAAGAAATCGATGGAAGATAGAAGTGATAAACAACGGGCAGCACGACGACTCATCTCAGAGCATCTACAATACCTTTCCGACCATGAGAAGCTGATCCAGCGCATGGTGGATCGCACATGGCAGGAAATGCTTCCCCAGATAGAGCAAACGATCGATCGCAAGATCAGCGAACATATAAATAAGGTACAATAAAATTATAAACCATTAAAAAAGCAAAGTTATGAGAAAGAATCAAATGTTTATCAGAGCAATGATGGCCTTTGTCATCATGTTCGGAGTTGAGACCACAGCCAGTGCTCAGTTCGGTAGTTTATTGAGGAAAGCCACCCAGGCTGTCAAAGACAAGGTGGACAGTGAAGAATACCGAGCTAAGGCCAAGGTTCGCGACAAGATTGAGGATGCGGAGAACAATGCCGTGAACAAAACCGTGACCAAGACGATTGGCAGTTCCGTAGATGTTGAAAACGACGATTATGGCAGCAATGACTACTACCGTAAACTGAACGAGGAGGCTGAGCAGGAGAGAAAAAATAAGGCTGCAGCCAGAAAAACCACCTCGAAACCTGCGGAGAAGGTGTTGGCCAGGATTGAGCCTGGTGAACCCGGTGAGGTGACCATCAAGAATCGGAAGACAGGCAAAGTGCTGGCCACGTACGACCGTGCAGCTTGTGAGTTGAAGATGATCGGGGGACGGACGCTGTTGTTCCAAACAGACGGCACGGTAGCCGATGGTAATGGCACGAAGGTGGGCAGCATTGACGGTCAGACATTCACCACACCGAGGGGTGAGCAGATCCGCTGTGACGAGATCGGCATAATTTTTGTAGACAAGAAGAACGTTGGTTCGGTGCAGAACCAGAAGATGGCTATTCTGGGTGACGGCACGTTCGTCGACGCGTCGGACAAAATGAATGGTGTGGTGCTGGCCTACTTCGTTTTCGGTGTGCTGCATTCGAATAAGCAGTTAATCGACATTAAGGATGGCTATCAGGCTGCGACGATGACCTATAACCCGACCGATGCGGAGTTTTATGCTCAGGCCAACAAGGAGATTGAGAAGCGCTTCGGTTCGTCAGGCTCATCAGGAAAGGGCGGCGAGATGTCATTCCGAAAAAATGGTAGCATCGTTGGCAGTATGCTGGCCGACGGCACGGTATACGTGGGCGGCTCGATCAAAGGAAAAATCGACGGCAACAATAATATCTACGTCGGTGGCCATATCGAAGGCTCGATAAGGGGAAACGAAGTGCTGAAGAACGGCCACGTGGTTGGCACCATCGACAGCGACGGTACAGTGCGACTCGATGGTCATATTGTGGGCGGCATCGACAGCCGAACCGGCGATGTGCGCTACAACGGCAGTATCATCGGACGTGTTGAGCCCGTTGCAGACTTAAAGAAGGCCGCTGTATTCTATTTCTTCGGTTTTTATTAATTTTTCGATTAAAAACATTGTCGATTCGAATAAAATACGTATATTTGCATCGTCATTAACCAAATAAAACCATAAAAACAATGAAACAGTTAATTAAGAATCGTTGGAAACCGTTTAGCTTGGCTGCATTGATGGCAGTGGGGCTGTTCGGACTGTCCAACAAAGCAGATGCCGCTAAGGTGATGTGCCTGAAGACAAACACAGGCCAGTATATCGAAGTGGTGCGTGTCAGTATGATGGTGGTGGCCGATGGTGCCAGTACCTTTGAAATTGTAGTGAAGGATGGTCTCGGCGCTACGAATGTAGAGAGTATTTCGTTTGAGGCCCATGAGAGTGACATCGACCTGAGCAAGTATCAGGGTGGAAGTTCTGGCGACAATCAGACCATCGACACTTCAAAACCAGTATTCCTTCTCACCAGCACGGGTAAGTACTTCTATATGAAGGACCTGCCGAAGCTGAACGCCAAGGACGGTAGCGACAAGATTGATGTCGAGGTTGGCGGACAAACAGAGAAAGATGTGGCTTATGTTTATTTCTATCGCGGACCCGAGGAGAACCTGACGGCCATTGACAAAGTGAAGACCGCTCCTGCCGAAGAAAACCTCGTGCTGAGCACCCCTGTGAGCTCTCAGTTGCAGATTTCGGGCTGTGGTGCTGCCACCAAGGCTGTGATCTACTCGGCTAATGGTCAGATGATGACGGAAGCCTCAGTGTGCAACGGCGTGACTACCATCAATGTCGAGCAGCTGATTAAAGGCATCTACATCGTAAAGGTAGGCAAAAAAGCTCTGAAATTCATCAAAAAATAATCAATTCCATTAATAATCAATTAAAGACATAACAATTATGAAAAAGATATTTTGCACATTCGCCTTGGCTATGGTAGCCTTAGGCATGCAGGCTCAGGCCAACCAACAGTATTTCCGCGTAGAGTTCACCGTTCCCATCACAGGCGATAAGGTGCCCATCGGCCAGTCGAACAACAGTGTAGCTGCCACGATGAAGGACGACTATACCTTCTGTAATCCCCAGCACGACTATCTGGATTTCCAGGCAGCCAATCCGATGGGATTCCGCAGCACGACCACCAATATCACAGAGACATCGGCCTTCTATCTAGAGAACGGACGTACCGCCCAGACACCAGGTGTGGTGATGAAATACCCGTATCAGGTAGACCGTATCAAGAAGATCACAGCCTATTCGATTCCCGTAGAGAAGATCACTTGTGACTCGACGACTACCCACGAATATACGCACCATGGCCGTGACGTTAAGCCCGGTGATGGTACCAAGGTGTTCAATGTGGCTGAGTTTACCTTCAACCGTCTGCCTCGTAACGTGGCTGAGCTGAAAACTTTGATTGAGGATGGCAACGGCAATCGTATTGAGGGTATGAAGAACCCACTCTTCGTGGCCGCATGTCTGGTGGCCGTCTGGCCCCGTATCCTCGATTGCAGCCAAGACTGCCGCGATATGATCGATTATCTTTATGGTAAGCACTATTCACAGCTCAACACGACAGGTATCTCGAATGCCGATTTCCAGGATGTCTGTATCTCCGGACTGGTCAGCAAGGATGCTGCTGGCGCCTGGCAGTTTAATTCGCTGTTCGGCTACTTTGACGGTGCTACGCCCGGCAACCAGTACAAGCCCAATGGCAGAAGCTATGAATCTGGACCGTTCAAGGTACGTGTAGGCTGGCATCCCTCTCAGCCGCTTACGCCTGTAGGCAACTGGGGTGGCAAGAACATGGCCAAGATTTGTCTGTTCCCTAATCCAAGTGCTGCCAGTATTGATGAGATGGGCTTTGAGGATCCTGTCATGCGCTTCATAGAGCTTCGCGAGACTGCTAAGAACGGTTGGTTCGTCAGTGGTAAGGAGAAGGTTGTCACCATGAGTATGAAAGATCAGTTTGACAGTGATTTCTAATGCGTCGCGAATAGGACTTTCTTTATGAAACCTAATGTGGGGGTGGCAGTAATGCCACCCTTTCTGTGTAGTTTTTTGAGCTATCGTTTGTCTAAGTCGCAGAAAAGTCGTAAATTTGCAGCAAATTACGAGAAGACATGTACGATATCAATAAGATAAGGACCGATTTCCCCATTTTGTCGAGGGAAGTGTATGGCAAGCCGCTGGTGTATCTTGATAATGCGGCGACCACGCAAAAGCCGTTGTGTGTGCTGGATGCGATGCGAGATGAGTATCTCAATGTGAATGCAAATGTGCATCGCGGGGTGCATTATCTCTCGCAGCAGGCTACTGATCTGCACGAGGCTGCGCGCGAAAAGGTGCGCCAGTTTGTCAATGCCCGGAAGATTGAAGAGATTGTCTTCACGAGAGGCACGACAGAAGCGATTAATCTCGTGGCTTCGTCGTTCTGTGAATCGCAGATGAAAGCGGGTGATGAGGTGATTGTCACGGAGATGGAGCACCACTCGAACATTGTCAGCTGGCAACTGCAGGCGATGAAACAAGGGATTGTGGTGAAACACTTGGCTCTTAATGACGAAGGAGAGCTGCTTATTGATCAGCTGGAGCCACTTATTTCTAAGCGCACGAAGCTGATCAGTGTGGCGCATGTGAGCAATGTGCTGGGAACGGTGAATCCTGTCGATGAAATCGTCAGAATTGCACATCAGCATGGCATCCCCGTCTTGGTTGACGGTGCCCAAAGTGCACCCCATTTCAAGATTGACGTGCAGGCGATGGACTGCGACTTCTTCGCCTTCAGTGGTCATAAGATGTATGGTCCTACGGGCATCGGTGTGCTCTATGGTAAGGAGGAATGGCTGGAGAAACTGCCACCATATCAGGGTGGAGGCGAGATGATAGACAAGGTGACGTGGGAAAAAACCACTTTCGAACGCCTGCCGTTTAAGTTTGAGGCCGGCACACCCGACTATGTGGCGACGCATGGTCTCGCGAAGGCTATCGATTATATCGACTCCATCGGCTTCGATGCTATCCAGCAGCATGAGCAGACACTCACCCGCTATTGTATGGAACAGCTGATGACCATCGAGGGTATGAAGATTTATGGACCTGTTGCTGATCAGCGTGATGCGGTGGTGAGTTTCAATGTGGGCGATATCCATCATCTGGATATGGGAACGCTGCTGGATCGCTTGGGCATTGCTGTCCGTACAGGTCATCACTGTGCCCAGCCGCTGATGGACAGACTTGGTATCTCTGGAACAGTGAGAGCTTCGTTTGCATTCTATAATACGAAAGAAGAGGTTGACACCCTTGTGGCAGGCATCCGGAGAGTTGCTCAAATGTTCTGATTATGCTGGCAAGTCATTATTACGAAGGGAAGATTGAGGCAGGCTGTGATGAGGCAGGGCGTGGTTGTCTGGCAGGTAGCGTCTATGCAGCGGCAGTCATTTTGCCAGACGATTATCAGAATGAGCTGCTGAATGATTCCAAGCAGTTGACAGAGAAAAAGCGCTATCAGCTTCGCGAGATCATCGAGCGTGATGCCATCGCCTGGGCTGTGGGTATCGTTACCCCTGAGGAGATTGACAAGATAAATATCCTCAATGCTTCAATATTGGCGATGCATCGTGCCCTCGACCAATTGAAAGTGCGGCCAGAAGCAATTATCGTCGATGGAAACCGCTTCAAGCCCTATCGTTGTGTGGTTGGCGGTGTCACCGCCAACATCCCTCATACCACCATTGTGAAGGGCGACGGCAAGTATCTCTCAATTGCTGCGGCAAGTATCCTGGCCAAGACCTATCGTGACGACTATATGAACGAGCTCGCCAAGGAATATCCCCAATACGACTGGCTCTCAAACAAAGGCTACCCTACGAAGAAGCACCGTGAGGCCATCAGGCAGTTTGGCATCACACCCTATCACCGTAAGAGTTATAATTTGCTGGGCGACGGTCAGTTGAGCTTAGAATTTGAACCGTAAAATTTGGTGGTCTCATTGAAAATGAGTACCTTTGCAGCCGCAAAATAGAACGTACGTTTAAAGTTAGTAATAAGATTATGGCAAAGAAAGCATTATTGATGATTCTCGATGGATGGGGAATCGGTAAGCATGGTAAAGGTGATGTGATTTTCAACACCCCCACACCTTACCTCGATTTGTTAACAGCAACTTCAGCTCACTCTCAGCTCCAGGCCTCTGGTGAGGACGTTGGTCTGCCCGATGGTCAGATGGGTAACTCTGAGGTGGGTCATCTGAATATCGGTGCCGGTCGTATCGTGTATCAGGACCTCGTGAAGATCAACCGCGCCTGCAAGGACGGTTCTATCATGGAGAATCCTCAGGTGAAGGCTGCTTACACCTATGCAAAGGAGAACAACAAGAAGTTGCACTTGATGGGTCTGACCTCTGACGGTGGTGTGCACTCCAGCCTCGACCATCTGTTCAAACTCATTGAGATCGGTAAAGCTTATGGTCTGAAGAACCAGGTGTTCGTGCATTGCTATATGGACGGTCGTGATACCGACCCCAAGAGCGGTAAGGGCTTTATCCAACAGGTGAGTGACGTCTGCGCTGCCAACGATGCTGCTATCGCTTCAATCGTAGGTCGTTTCTATGCCATGGACCGCGACAAGCGTTGGGAGCGTGTGAAGGAAGGTTATGATCTGATCGTCAACGGTGTTGGTAAACAAGCTACGGATATGGTTGCCGCTATGCAAGAGAGCTACGACGAGGGTGTGACTGATGAGTTCATCAAGCCTATCCACAATGCTTCTGTCAATGGTTGTATCGAGGAGGGCGACGTGGTGATCTTCATCAACTTCCGTAACGACCGTGCCAAGGAGATGACGATTGCGCTGACACAGGAGGATATGCCTGAGCAGGGCATGAAGACCATCCCCGGACTGCAGTACTATTGCATGACGCCATACGACGCTAACTTCAAGGGTGTCCACATCCTCTTCCCCAAGGAGAATGTGGAGGACACGCTGGGTGAGTACCTGAGCAAGCAGGGCAAGAAGCAGTTGCATACCGCTGAGACGGAGAAGTATGCGCATGTGACCTTCTTCTTCAATGGTGGTCGCGAGGCGCCTTATGAGGGTGAGGATCGTATCTTGGTGCCCTCTCCGAAGGTGGCTACCTACGACCTGAAGCCTGA
>Ga0247610_10002030_pt1 | contig 24036 bp, 33 predicted proteins | sample 174DNAGHGhighgp2_FD_193483 | JGI IMG/M metagenome (GOLD analysis project Ga0247610, IMG submission 193483) | Sheep rumen microbial communities from Palmerston North, Manawatu-Wanganui, New Zealand - 1742 DNA GHGhigh gp2 | ecosystem: Host-associated > Mammals > Digestive system > Stomach > Rumen...
AATATAAATTAAATAATTATAGAATTATTTTATAAAAAGGTAGGCGAAAATTAATGAAAAAAGTAAGTAAGGTAGTGATTTTTAGTTTTATTTTTACAAGTTTAGCTATGCTATTAATGGTAAGTATTCACGCTGAGGGTTTTGCAGCAGCAGAAGAGAAAAGAACAGCAACAGCTATTTGGTTTGAAGATAATCTAGGTTGGCTTATTGGTATACCATCAGGAACAGTCCTAGCTGGTATTATGGAATTTGTTTTCCTATTTAGGAAGAATAGATCATACGCAAAAGATTTATCAAGCAATATGCTAATGAGAGGTAATGTTAAAAAATTTATTGATGAAGCAAAAGCACAAAATGTTAAAATCGAAAATTTTGTATCTAAGACTGAACAGCAAGTAGTTGATGTAAACAACAAAGTAGATAATGCTTTAACTAAAATTGATAATACTTGTGAATCTATTAAAGATTTACAAAATGAAAATCAAGTTATTGTTGTTAGTTTAAATAAGTTGGTTGAGGTTTTAGCTTTAATGGCTAGTCAAGATAAAGATATGGTATCTAATGGTATAGCAGAAAAAATCAATAGTATAGTTGTTAAAGACAATAAATAACGAAAGGGGATGTTAGATTATGTATGATAATAAAACAACTCTGGAATTATACAAGAGTTTTAAACATAAGAAGTTTGCATGTTTAATCGGCAAATGGTTATCAGTTATTTCTCCTTTTGTAATAATAGGTATTGTAAATTTCAATGATTACTTTACTGAATACAACGGATATAGATTATCAATAGGGTGCATACTTGCAATGCTAGTTGGTGGATATGCAATTTATTGTCAAGCTAAGGATGTAGACAAAAAAGTTGCTAGTGTAATTAAATGGGGTATCGCATTTGGATTAGTATATTTCTTTAGTAGCATATTACAAGACCTAGTTTTAATAATCGGTTGCGGTTTTGCAGGACAAGTAGTAGGAGCTGGCTTTGATGTTGGTTTTGATATTTATAAAGAGAAAACTGATTTAGTATATAAAGCTGGAATCAATAGTAAAGCAATAAATGAATCAAGATAGTAGTAGCATACTAAAAAATTAATGAAAGGATGATTTTGTATATGAGTGATAATGAAGTTAATGAAGAATTAAGACAGTATCAAAAACAAAAAGAAGAAAAGATACAAGAATTTGCTAAATCAATGATGAATAAAATGCCGTTGTTTATAGCTATTGGAATTGCGATATTTTGGATTTTCTATGGAACAGTAGAGATTATACCTACTAATCTATCAATAGTTGAAAGAATAGGTTTAACAATATGTACAATAGCATTAGCAGTAACGTATTGTAATTTAATCGCTGATGGTGGTTTTAAAAGTGCTAGAGAAAGTAATGAGTATCAAACAGCAGATAAAGATTATGAGAAAGCACAAAAGGACGGCAATACAGAACAATTAGAAATTACTGAATATGCTAAAGACATTGCTAAAGATAATTTAAGAGAATGTAGAGCTAGGAACTTAGATTTAAACGGATTGAAGTATCGTGATTATTTCGATATTGACGGCAACTATATTGGTAATGATTACAAACTAGATAAGCATTTAAGAAGAAAACAAAAAAAGACTATTAAGAAATGTATTAATTTAAGAGTAATTATACCTAACATTTTTGGTAATATATCTAGTAAATTCTTTGGATTAAAAAAAGAAGTAACTCAAAAAGATTACAAGAGAAAAGATATAACAATGCAAACTATTATAAGAGCAGTATTAAGTTTCTTCTCTGTTGGTATGATGTTTAACTTTTTAGGTTTTAGTTGGGGTAGTGCTATATATGCTTTATTTCAAATAGTATTATGGAGTGCTAGTGGTTTTTCTCAAAGATTAAAGAATTATAATTTTGTGAAAGATATTTTAGTACCTCAAATGAAAGAAAAAACTTTAATCATTAATGGTTATTTAGCACTAGACGATAATAGAAAAGTATATTATCAAAAAAGAGTTGAGGAAGTTAAGCATGAAAGATTAGTTGCTTTAGGTTTGGTTAATGATGAAGAAAAGCAAAAAGAGGAGTTTTTAGAAAAATTAAATACTCCACATCAAATATTTCCTAATGTTGAGGGAAACATAACAAAAATTACAGACGATAGTGAGGTAGAAACAAATGGAAGATTTAGACAAGAACTACTATGATAATTTAAAAAATGAAAGTTATAAGGCTATGCTAGATAGCGAGATTCAAGCAAGTGTAGCACGAGATCAAGCTATGAAGTACACTCAAAATCAAATGAATGCAACAGGGTATGGTACACAGGGATTAGCTCAGTCTAGTATGGTTGGTATTCAAAATAACTATCGTAATGCTTTAGCAGATGCAGCAAAACAATATGATACAAGTATCAATGAGATTAATCAAAGTGAATTACAAAATAGTGTATCACAGGATAATGATAGTTTTAAATCAGTTAGTGCTTTAATGAGTGGTGCAACATCACAAGAAGTATTAGACCAAATTTATAATTCTTATAAAGATGATATGAGTTTAACTGATGATTCAAGAAAGCAATTAGGACATTTATATAGTATTTATTCTGATGGTTTCAAATCTAATGAAGCAATATCAAATATGCAATTCACTTTTGATGATGAAGATGTAATTGTTACTGACGAGGACGGAGAAACTGATGAAGTATCATTAAGTGGTAAGTTTAGTGCAGAATCAAAGACATTAAAGAAAGCAGTAGCAACAAACTCTTTACCTAATGATAGTTATGTTAAGGTAGAAGATAAATCAGGTTATTATTTCTATGTTAGATACTATAACGGCAACATGTATTATGTAAGTGCAAGTGAATATAACGGAGCAAAGAATAAATATTCAATCTATGGTTATGATGATATAAAGAGAGTTTAAAGGGGGTTTGTAATATGCCTATTGAAAAGAGTAGGGCTGAGTATTTACAAGCCCTTTTAAATCAAAGAAAGCAGTTAAACGCTAATGATAATAACATGCTTAATCCTAGTGTACCTAATGATTTAGAACAACAAGCAATAACTACTACAAATTTCAACAATAAAACAAGTGTAAATGATATACCAGATGAAAGAAAATATGCCTCTAATAATACTGATAATGATAACTGGTTTACAAATTTGATTAATAAAGCTAATGGATTCATAATGAATATTGCTAACTCTTTTTTAGAGGGTGTAGGTAGTGCCTTTGAGGGTATTATAGATTTAGGTGCAACTGCTATTGGTAGTTTAGGAGAAGCTACTGGTTGGTATGAAAGTGATCCATTTGACGAATTTGTAGAACACAACTACGCTAAAGATTTTGCAGACTTTAATACTGATGTAATCGGTGGTGGTTTACCAGGTATAGTAAATATGATAAGGAATACTGCTGAATATGGTAGTGAGTATTGGCAAGATGCTTTTAGCAATCCATCAGTAGTAAAGAGCAAATATCACACTGGAATGTATAGTGATACATTTACTCCTAATAGAGAAGTAGAAAATGGTTTTGAAGAATTTGCTATGGGTGTATCTCAAAGTATTGGTATGATGTTGCCTAGTATTGTTATACCAGGTGGAGCTGGATTAAGTGGTGTTGCAGCTAAGGGTGCTAGTTTAGGTATTATGGGTGCTGGTGCAGCTGGTAAAGGTAGTGAGGAAGCATTAAATGAGGGTGCTAGTACAAGTCAAGCTCTAGGCTATGGTTTAGCTAGTGGTGGTATAGAAGTTGCTTCTGAATTAGTTGTTGGTAAAGCATTAGGAGCAGTCGGTTTAGGTACTGGTAAAATCATGGGTGTTATCGGTGGTAAAGAAACAGTTAAAATCGGCTCAAAAGCATTTATTAAGGAACTAGCCAAAGATATGTTTGAAGAGGGTATGGAAGAAGTATTTAGTGCTACTTTAGAGCCTTTAACAAAGACAATTTACAAAGGTAGTGAAGCATTAGAACAATACAAATCTAAAGACTATTGGTTAGGTACAAACGGACATTTTAACGAATCAGTATTAGGACAATTTACAAGTGGTGCAGTTACAGCAGGTATTACTGGTGGTGCAGTAAAGGTAGTAAATAAAGCAACTGTTACATCTAAGGTAGGTAATGAGGGTTATATAGTTGTAAATAAATGGCAAGAAATTTTACAAAATGATGCAGATTTACAAAAGGCTAAAAAAGGTACTGACGAATATAATAGATTAAATGAGAATAGTGCTAAATTATGGGCTGAATTTATGGAATTAGAAGATAAGTTTATAAATAATGGCAATAACTCTCAAATCAAAAATATGGCTCAAATTTTAGGCAATCCAAATGAATATGCTAAATATATCACTACTGATGAAGAAACAACAAACAACGATTTAAAATCATACCTAAAAGAATTACAAAAGAATACTGATAGTTATGAAAAGAGAACTACTAGAGATTTCTTTACAAATATTCAAAATAGATATGGTACTGATTATAAATTAGAGTTTGGAGAAGTAAAAGATAATAACTATGCTTATGTAGATAGTAAGAATAAAGTTATTAGAATTAATGATTCTATTGTAAACGAAAAGGGTGGTGCTTTATTAGCACACGAATATTTCGGTCATGTATTAGGAGATAGTTTATCAAGTGGTACAAGAAGTATGTTATATAACTCTATCAAAAATACAGAATGGTATAAGAAGATAGAAAAAGATTTAGTGAAAGCATACCAAGTAAATGATACATATTATCAAAATCTTAATGATACAAAATCAAAGAATAATTACTACCAGGATGAAGTAATTGCTAAATATTTAGAAGAAGTATTTGGAAATAAAGATACTGCTGATTCAATTAAGCATCTAAAGAAAGTATTTAGTCAACCTACCCTACTAGATAGGGTACTAAGTGTATTTAATAAAGGTAGAGATAAATTTAATACTCCAAATATTGTTAAAGAATATGCAAAAGTTATCAACTCAACTATTGATAGTTTATATTCTCTTAATAAAAATGATTCCTTATTAAAGGCTTTATTTAAAGAGAAGAACGGATATAAGTTGAATGATAGTGAGAATAAATTAAAAGAGCAATATAAGAACTTATTTGACTTAGTAAAAGAGAATAAATCTCAACCACAAGTAGCTTATTCAAAGAATATGGATAGTGATGGCAATAAGTTATCAACTGAACAGGAAAAGTATTTTAAAGATAGTAAGGCACGAGATGAAAACGGAAACTTACTTGTTTTATATCATGGAACTGCAAGTGCAGGCTTTACAGTGTTTGATAGCGATTATACAGTTGCTAATGGAATTTTCTTTACTGATAGTTTAGAAGTTGCTAAAAATTATAGTAATTCCGACATAATTTTGAATAAAGAAAATATTAATGATGTTGAGGATAAGGGTTTAGAATATTCTAATTACCAAGTGTACGCTAATATTGTTAATCCATTAATTGTTGACGCTAAAGGAAATTATTGGGATGAAATAAATGTAGATTTCTTAGATGATACTACAACTGCAAATGAACTTAGTGAATATGCAAGAAAAAATGGTTATGATGGTGTAATCATTAAAAATGTTTCTGATGGAGAGAAAACGACAAGAACTGCAACTGATGTAATAGTTTTTGACTCAAATCAAGTTAAATTAATTGATAATCTTAATCCTACTGATAACGAAGATATTAGATACTCAAAGAAAATAGATAATCTAAAGGGCAAAGTAAATAGAGATACTAATGTATCATATAAAATTACTTTTGGTAATGGTAAAGATGATTATAATGTTAAAAGAAATAAGACATTTAATGTTACTATCGAAGAATTAGCAAAGAGAATGGAAGCAACTACTGAAAAACGTTGGAACTCTACTGAAAATGTAAAGATAGAAATTAGTGTTAAAAACGGAAATGAAGTTGTCGATACTATTACAATAACAGATTATAAGGAACTTAAAAAGTACATTAAGAGATTATATAAATTGCAACAAGAATCATTAAATGAAACTACCGAAAATTCAAAACCTTTGAATAATCAGGAAACTGCAAAAGAAACTAAAAATGAAATTGTTACATCTAATCAAAATGAAAAATCTAAAGATTTATTTGATGTAGATTTATCACAAGAGAAGTATGAAGTAGGAAAAGAAAAGACTAAATCATCTCCTAATACATATAAATCTATTGAAACTACAAAAGACATTATTGAGTTACTAAAGACTAGAATTGCAGGAGATGGATTTAATTTATCTTTCCCTAAAACATATCGTGATTTTATGAATAAAACTTTTGCTGAACTTAACAAAGTTAAAGATATTGATAAGACAGTTGATAGAATCATGAATTTATTAAAACAAACAACTGTTGAATACTTTGATGAAGAACAAAATAAATATGTTAAGTTAGGTAATTTAGAAGCTGTTGAATTAGTTGATCCAAAAGAATGGAATAATCTTAAAAAAGATGTAAAGAGAATGATTCAATATGCAACTGAAACAGAAGCAAAGAGTAAAGAAACTTTACAATTTGAAAAGACTATTGATAGACTTACAAATAAAGCACAAGAATATGGCGAAAGAATTGGTAATATTAGAAAACTTAATAACAGATTAAATAGAATTAAGAAGAACATAGGACAATTCTTTGAATTTACTGATGATGAAATAGGTAGAAACGGCTTAAATGAATTATATAGACCTTTTGCAAATCTAAAAGGTACTGATAAAGGTTTTAAGGTTGGTAATCTAAAAGAAGAATTAAATAAAGTGCTTGAATGGTATAATCCAGAAACTATTAATGAACGTTTTGAAACTCTACCATATAATGTTGAATTACATACAGCAATAGACGAATTATATCAAAGTTTAGGAGAGCCTATCAAAATCACTACAAAGACAGGGCAAGAACGAGTTTTAAGAGGTAATTTAGATACAGAACAAGTAGAAAAGGTTAATAAAATATTAGAAATGATTAATACTGAAATTAGAAATATGACTAAAGACAGTATTGATAACAAGACTTATGCTACTGCAAGTTTTGATACATTCATGGCTAATCGTACTGAAAAAGGCTTATTAGGCAATACTATTAAGAAATGGAAACGTGGTTTTGCTCCAAGTTATACATTAATTAGAGAAATGTTTGGTGGAGATACCGCTATTTCAAGATTAATTACTACTGATGTACAAAAGGCAACAAATGATAATATCATGTATAAGGGTGGTTATAACGATGCCTTAAATAAGAAAATCAAAGAATTAGATATTAAGAAAAATATCTTTAATAAGAAAATCAATATCAATGGTTATGAAATGACTTACGACCAAGCATTATACTTATATATTTCATTGAATACTGAAACTAACTTTAATGAAATTGATAAATCAGGTTTTGAATTTGGAAAAGATAAAGATAAGTTATCAGGTGTTATCGGTGTTGGAGAAGCACAAACTTATAAAGATTTACTAGAAGATAAACTACCATCTAATTTAAAGAAGTTAGCTGATTATTTACAAACAAGCATTAATACTGAAATTAAACAAGATTATATCAAGTGGTATGAAATGCGATATGGTAAGTTTGAGGGTAGAAACGAATTAGGTAAGATAGGAGAAAAATCTTACTGGATGCTAAATCGTTCATATCAATTTGCTACAAGTGCAGAAAAGATAGTTAAAACTCCAGCAGGTATTTTTAAGAACTCTATATCAAGAGTAAATAGTGATAATGCAATATTATTAGGTGGAGCATTATCTAGTTATACTACATACATTGATAGATTAGGTACTGAAATATATTTGAAACCTATATATCGTAAAGTTTTCCAAATTTTAAATACAAAGATTAATGGTACTACTATCTATAAAGAATTAGTTAGAACAGGTGCTATGGATTCTGATTATTTAAAGAAAACATTAAATGATATTATAGGTGTTCAAGATAATGGTGCTAATAATGATCTATTATCTAAAATGATGTCAGCATTCTCAGTTGCAAAACTATCATTAAATATTGGCTCTATGATGAAACAGTTTGCTTCTATTTGGACTTCTAATATTCCGTTAAGACAAAGTGCTAAAGGTATTTTAACAAGAATGTTTAATAATGAAGCTAAAACTGAATTTAGAAAGTTAGTAGATGAAATAGGCGGTTTAAAATATCGTGAGGGCAATAATGCAGTCGTTACTTCTAACGTAGGTACATTAAAAGGTACAACTGAAAAGATAGCTGATGTAGGTATGTTTGGTATTAAAAAGATGGACTACTTTACAATCGGTACAGGTGTTTACTCATTAATGGTAATCGGACAAAATCAATACGGATTTAAAATTGGTACACAAGAAAACATTGACTTTGTAAAAGAACATTGGACTGAATTTGAATTATCACAAATTGGTAGTAGTGCATTATCAAAGAGTGCATTATCAAGAGGAGATTATGGCGGACTTACAAGAGCTATATTCTCATTCATGCAGGGTGCTAATAGAGCAGCGTTTGGCTCAATGATTAATAAAGTTGCGTTATATAAGAGAAATCATAATTTAAGTAAAGCTGAATTAAAGAGTAATTTAGAAAAGTATAAGCAAGAAGTAAAAGACTTTGAAAGCAATTCTAAATACTTAGACGAAAATGGAAAATTTGATGAATTTAAGGTTACTGATGAAAACGAAAGAAATCAATATATTTCTCTTAAATCTCAATTAATGAAAGCACAAGATAAGTACGACGATTATATTAATTATGAAATTGTAAATGGTAAATCTAAATATGGTATTCCAGTACAAGTTGCTTCTGGTTTAATTGCTCAGGGTATATTTGTTGCTTTAATCAATGAATTAATGAAACATATTAAAGGTAAGAAAGATTGGGATGAATGGGATATTGCAGAATTAGGTACTAATATTGGTTTAGCAATTAGTGTTGATTGGATTCCATTTGTAAATGTAATCGAAAACTTAATTAAGGGTTATGATGTACAAGTACCAGCTATTGAAATCATGAATGAAATGGTTGATGTAATTAATAATGCAAAGAGTGGTAATTGGAGAACTGCAATAAGACAATTAGCTTTATTGTTAGGAGATTCAACAGGTATTCCTTTCCAAACATTATATGATTATATCTATGGTAGTATTAAACCATTTAATCCTAGAATTGCTTATGAAATGAACAGTGTGCTATATGGATCATCTATTCAAAGTGCAACTACTACATTAAAGAAGTATGTAGAAAAGAATGATTTAAGCAATACTACCGAAATGATAGATTTAATCATGAATAACTTTAAGTTAAATTCTGATAATACTATCAATAAAGAATTAGCTAAGCTGTATATGAATGGTTATACTGATGTACTACCAAAATCATATATGACTGAATATACTGACGATAAAGGCAATAAGGTTAGTTTAAATGCTAAACAAATTGAAACATTTAGAAAGTCTTATAATGAAGCTGCAAAGTCAATTAAAGAATTAATGAATGTTACTGATTATCAAAATATGACTGATGAAGAAAAATCAAAGGTTATTAAAAAGATATATGATTCATATTACACTATGGCTAAGGCAAAATTGCTTAAAATAAAGGCTGATACTAAATTAGGCAATTATTTACTATACTCAACTCAAAACGCTAAAATAGGGCAAATTTCACTTGCTATATCAAAGATTAACAGTATTACAGATAGTAAGACTAAAACAAGAAAAGAATTAGTGTTTGATTATATAAATAAATTACATAATTTTAGTAGAGGAGAAAAACTATTATTGTTACATTTATGCAACTATTCTTCGCAAGTAAATGCTAATATCTTAAAAGCATATTTAAAGAATAATAATGGTATGACAAATACTAATATTAAAGAGTTTTTGGGGTAAAAAATTGAGGTAAAAATTTTACCTAATTTAACCACTTAACGAGAAAATATGAGAAGAAATGAGAAAATATGAGAATATTTGAGAAGAAATGATAATAAAAAAGATATATTTTACTTAAATTTACTAATGTATATTATCTCATTCAATAATTAAAAAACAAAAAAAGTGGCTAGAAATAGCCATTTTTATTTTATGTGAGGGAAAAATAAGGGAAATTTAAGGTAAAAAGAAAAAGAGATAGCAGAAAGTCTATCTCTAATTCAGTGAATTTTTGATAAAGTTTGAATGTTTGCTTTAATTACATTCTGGGCAATTTAATTATATCAATAATGTATCATTCATGCAACACTTTTATATTCCTAATATTTTTTTCATTAATTTTTCTTGCTCCTCGACTTTTGTATGATTAGCATAAATATCCATAAATACTGATGGCGTATGTCCTAACCTAGAAGCACATATTTCTATATCCTGAGTTGTTTCACATCCTTTTGCTAGTTTAACTGCCATAGCGTGTCTTACTCCATGAGGTACTATCTTTGGTACATTAGCTATATCACAATACTTGTATAATCTCGTTCTAAATGTAATTAATGAAATTGCTTGTTTAGTTGATGTTCTAGTAAAGAATAAGAAATCATCATCCTTTAAATTAAATGTATCAATATACTTTTGTAATTCATTAGATAATTCTTTTGTAATTAGTATTACTCTATAAGACTGTTCTGATTTTAATTTCTTACTAACTGTTCTACGTTCATTGTATTTTAGTTGTTGAAAAATTTTAACTTGATTCTTTTCTAAGTCTAGGCACTTAACTTGTAATCCTAAAAACTCACTTAATCTAGTTGCCATTAAAAAGAATAATCTAAACATTAAATAGTCTATCTCATTATCCTTAACTGCATTAAAGAATCTATTTTCTTCCTCAGCAGTCCATATTATCTTTTTTGTCTTTTCATCATTATTAGCAATTCTAAAAATAGAAGTATCACAGTCCTGGTATGTATCTGCATCTATGTATCTTTTATCATAAGCATATTTTAGTATAGCTTTCATATCACTTATAATTCTATTCTTAATAATATCTTTAATATCTCTTTTTAATAAATCTTTATACCAGTTTGTTATCTCGTTTTTAGTGATAACTTTATTTAATAATTTATCTTTAAAATAATTTGAAATATGAGTTATATCTTGTTTCTTTTCTACATACCATGTAGATTCATTAATCTTTAATTTACGATACTCAAAATATTCATTAAACAATTCTTCAAAAAACATTTTTTCATGATGTACTTTTTTGTTCTTTAAAAATTGCTCTTTTGCAGTATCAAAATCTGCCTTAGCTGCTGATAGAGTAGGATAACCACGCTTAACAAAATGCTTCCATTCTCCATTTACTTTGACTTTGGTATCTATCATCCAACCATTGTCAGTTTTTACAAATGCACCTTTTCCCATATTTATTTTCTCCTTTATTGTATTTTTTCTAAAAGTTTGATACAATAAAGATAACTAAAGTTATCTTCGTATATCTTTAGGGTGATCTATCATTAATTTTTGCTGCTACTACGATAGATTATATTTCTAAAAGTCCTGTTTCTTGGTCGTTTCAGGGCTTTTTTTATTTTACTTTAAGATATATTTATCTATTAAATCTAATATATCTTTTAATTGAAAGTAATTCATTTTTGTTATTTTCTTTTTTACTTCATTGCTAACTAAAATCTTTTGTGTCATTTCATCTACTTTAAGAGTTCGTTTAATGTAAGTCTTTGGTAAATCTTCTGTATATTCTAAGTTGGGTAAATTGACTTCTTTAATATCTATAAATGATTTGTACTTTATAGCTTCATCATAAGATAAATCAAGTCTTTCATTTTTATAGTAAGCATAATAACCATTGTTAGATTTACCAATCAAAAACTCTAATGATACATTAAAGTAAGTGGCTAAAGCATTTAAACTTTTTAATGAGCATGTATAGTCATTCTCGTTTTTTGCCATTCTAAATGTTGTAGTAAATGATACTCCAGTTTTTTCAACGAGTTTTCTTGATGATTCTTTATAACCAATTTCTCGCATTAAAAAACCTAATTTTGCTTCCATAACATCATCATCCTTTCAACCCTATTATATATTTAAAATGTTTCAAATGTCAACTAATTTTAGTTAAAAATGGTTAATATAAGTTAAAAATAGTAAAAAAATGTTGCAAAGATGAAACAATTTTGTTAATATTGTAATTGAAAGGAGATACAGGAAAATGGAAGCTAAAGGTAAATTAGAACTATTATCTAAATCAATATGGACTTATCGTGATATTATGGCATATTATGGTTATTCTAAACCTACTGCTATAAAGGCTAAGAATACTGCTATAAAGGCTTATAATGGCAAAGTATCGTATGGTAGTCAATATGTAACTATTGATTCTATATTAGAATTATTTGGCACTAACAGATTAAATGAAATTAATAAGTTAAAACAAATGATTAAAACTGATACAAAAACAATAAATAAGAAAACAATTGATTTTGATAATGTAGAGGAAAAGTATTATGAGGAAGAAGAAAAGCAATAAAATAGAACTAAATTACACTAAAGAAAAGTATAAAACTAAGGATGAATGGAAAGAACATAGAGGTATTGGTGGCAGTAGTGCATCAGCTATATTAGGACAAAGTAAATGGACTACTAAAATGGATATATATAATGATTTAGTTTTAGGCATTAAAAAAGAGATACCTGAGAACGATAGAATGAGAGAGGGTAGAGTTGCTGAGGATTATATTCGAAAGCTATTCATTTTAGAACATCCTGAGTTTAAAGTTACGCCACAACCTAAAAATCATTTTTGGTTATTTAGAAGAAAAGATTATCCGCTTATTACATGTACACCAGATGGACTATTTAAAGATATTAAGAATAATCTAAAATTTGGATTAGAAATTAAGGATGTAGAGTTAAGGACTAGAGAATATAGAGAAGAATGGGAAAGTGGTATGCTACCTAATCAATACTATTGCCAAACTTTACATTATATGGTTACTATGAATGATTTAGACGGAGTATTATTATTAGCTAGACTAAAATATTATGTTTATGATGAATACTCACAAGATTTTCAAATAGATCATACGGAAGATAGATATTTTTGGGTTTATAGAGAAGATTCAAAAGAGGATATTAAATTCCTAGAGGAAAAGGAAATTGACTTTATAACCAATAATATTGTTGCAAAGAAAAAACCAAAGTTAGTAATTAGTTTCTAAAATTTTATAAAAATATCATGAAAAAGGTGCTAAAAATAGTGCCTTTTTTTATTTTTTTCTCAAAAAATGGCTTTACTAAAACAATTTTAATTAAAAAACAAAATGTTTCAAAAAAAATACAAAAAGTTGCAAAAAAGATACAATTAGCGTATAATCAAATTGTAGTTAGCAGAAAGGAGTTAAGATATGCCAGATAAAATGACAATAGATTATATCACTTTGCGTAAGCGAGTCGGTGGTGTCTTTATTAATAATAAAGATTTCGAAGAAGCTATCGAAAAATCACATTCGTTTACCAATAGATTATTGAATGGTCGTTTAGTAGATTCTCTTAATTTAAAGACAATTTACAAAATCAAAGAGGTTTTAAACCTAACTGATGCAGAAATTTTAAGTATATTTTTCTGCACAAAAATTAAAAATTAAAAACTGAAAGGAAATTAAAAAATGGAAATTAAAAAGGGTGTTAAGGTAACACTAAAGAAGTATGAAGATTTAAGTGAAGAACTTAAAGATGATTTGGAAGAAGCAAATGGTATTAGAGAGTATTTAGATATTTTCTCTGGAAAAACTTTTACAGTAGCATCAACTTTCAAAGCTGGAAATAACGAATTTTTTGAAGTAGAAGAGGATGAAGAACTTACAGATATTCAAAAGGCAATTGTAAGAACAGCTACTGGACGTAAGTGTACGAAAGTACATTCACTTGTAAAAGAGTTTGCAGATAAAATTGAAATGCCTATTCAGGATATTGCAATTGATTCATTAGAAGAAACAGTAGATATGATGTTATCTATGGATTACAAAGAAAGATTTAAAGCTGAATATTATCAGTTAAAGATTAGAAAAACAAAATTACAACGTATGTATGACAATTGGGATAGTCTATCATTTACTCCTACATGTGATAAAGATACATACAAAACACAACTAACATTAATGAATGGTTATTTAGCTATATTAGAAGAAAGAGCAAAGAAAGAAAGGATTGAATTATAGTATATGGAAAATAATGAAAAGAATTTTGAAGTAGAAGCATTACAAGTAAATACTGAAACAGGAGTTGTTTTTGAGATTAAAGATTTTGATAAGGTTAAGGAAGTAGCACAAAAGATTTGTGATTCATTTGTACCTTATGTTATCCAAAATGATGAACAAAATAAGGCTGCTAAAGCATTTAGAGCTAAGTGCAATAAGGCTAAGGATCAAATTAAAGATTTAAGACTTTCAACTATCGCAGAAATGATGGGTAAGTTTGAAGTCCAGGCAAAAGAACTTGAAAAGATGTTTGATGATAAGCAAAAGGCTATCGGTGTAGAAGTAAATGCTTATGCAGCAGCAAAGAAAGCAGAAAAGACTTTAGTTGCAAAGACTAAGGAGTACAAGTATAAGGTTACATTCACAAATGAAAAGACTTTAGATAAGTTAATTAAATTCTGTGAAAAAGAAAATATTGAATTAGAGGAGATTAAGTAACATGGCAAATATTACAACACAACAACCAAAATTTAGTGTAGCAATTAAGAGTGATACTTACCAAAAGTTAATCAACGATACATTAGGAGATAAGGAAGTTGCTAGAAAGTTCGTAGCAGAAATTTCATCAGTAGTATCTAACAATAAAATGTTAGCAAATTGTGAAGCTGGTAGTATTCTAAGTGCTGGTTTATTAGCTCAGTCAGTTAATCTACCATTAGCACCAGCATTAGGCTTTTGTTATATCGTACCATACGGAAATAAGGCACAGTACCAGGTATCGTATAAAGGCTTGATTCAATTATCAATGAGGTCAGGACAATTCCAAAGACTAGGTGTTAGAGAAGTTCACGAGGGAGAATATGCAGGACAAGATAAGTTTGGAGATGATTTATTCAATTTCTCACATGAATTTGATAATAACAAAGTAGTTGGTTATTATGCTTATTTTGTCTTAAATAATGGTTTTGAAAAGACTATGTATATGACAACAGAGCAAACTAGAAAACACGCTGAAAAGTATTCTAAGTCTTATCGTTCAACAGGAGATACTAACCTATGGAGAGATAACTATGATTGGATGTCGTGTAAAACAGTGCTTAAATTATTGTTGAATAGATATGCACCAATGTCAACTGAAATGATTAAAGTTATTCAAGCAGACCAAGCAGTTATTAATGAAGATGGTACTTACTCTTATGTCGATAACGAAGAAGAAGTTGAAGCACCAAAGAAGAATACGTCAAGAAAGACTGTTAATAATTCTTTAAGAGATAACGTTCAAGACGCACAGGTTGAAGAAGTAGAAGAACAAAAAAATAGTTTCAAAGATTTCATTGATCCAGTAGAGGATGGAGAAACTGAACAAGATTATTCTGATGGATTACCATTTGATAACTAATAATAGGTGGCGAAAATGAGTGCTATTAATGGTTTTAGAATAGTTGGAGTATGTTATCAAGATACAATTTTAAAGCTAACAAAAAACAACCAAAAAATAGCCTATTGCGTTATTAAAGTTTTGAATAGTGAAAATAAGAAAGTACCTATTATAGCATTTAATGATACAGCAGTTAGGTTGGATTATTTAGGCAAAAAAGGTAATATGCTCCAGATATTAGGAACAATAAATACAAGTGAAAAGCTAACAAGTGATTCAACCTTACAACTGCATGTAGATTTAGTTGCTAATGAAATAAATTTAGTGAATCTAGTGCCTAGAACAAAGATAAGTGATAGAGATTTTAGTGAACTATTTAAACTTTATGATTTGCCAAAATATATACCGCCAATAAGGAAGTGAAAAAGAGTGGCAGTTAAAGATGAGAACTATTTTCAAGTAGGCGGATGGATGGTTAACCAATTAGGATTAAGCGGTAATGCTTTAATGGTTTATGCAATTATATTTGGATTCTCACAAGATGGAGAAAGTGAGTTTACAGGAAGCCGACAATATCTATGTGATTTTACAGGAGCAAGTAAACCTACAATAGATAAAGCGTTAAATGATTTAGTTGAAATGGGTTTAATTATTAAGACATCCGAACAAAAAAACGGAATAACATTTAATACCTATAAAGTTGATTTTTCAAATTTTACTGGTGGTAAAGAAACTTTACTGGGTGGTAAAGAAACTTTACCTAATAATATAGATATAAATAATAATACTAATAATAAAAATATAAATTCTTTTAAAAAGAAAATAGAAAAAGAAAAAAATTCTGATGATTCTACACTTGTTTATGAATATTATTTAAAAAAAGCTATTGATTTAGGATATGCCAAAAACATGGTTAGTCCTACAAAAACAACAATAGTTTATATCAAACTATATTTAAAAGAATATTCATTAGAAATTATGAAACAAACTATTGATAGATATTTTGAGGTTATAAGTGATAGAGATTATTTCTTTGATACATATTGGCAACCAGAAAAATTCTTTAAACAAAAAAATGCTTTTAAGGAATTTTTAGATGATGGTTTAAAATGGGTAAATTATCAGAGCTTTAAAAAATCTAAACCAAAACAAAAATATAACAATCCTAATCAGGTACAGCCTAAAGAATTAAGTGAGTTTGAAAAGAATTGGTTTAAGGAACAAGATGAAAAATTTTGGGGTAAGAAATAATGAAAGAAATAAAAGAAGTAGTTGAAGTACCTGAAATTGAATCAAGTGAAATTGAAGAAATAAAAGAATTGATTTCTAAAATGAGTTATGAAGAACAAGATGCTTATTTCTATAACACATCAGAGGGACAATTAAACCTGGAAGATGGTATAGATTGCCCTATATGTAAGAATAAAGGCAAAATAGCTATTATCGAAAATGGTTATGTAAAAGTTAAAAATTGTGAGTGCATGACTAGAAGAAATTTATATCGTAGATTTATAGATTCTGGTATTAGTAAAGACCAATTCAAAAAATATACTTTAGAAAAATATAAAGTTGAAAACGAATGGCAAAAATCATGTTTAGATATGGCTAAAAAATTCTGTAATGAAATAGTAAAAAATAAAAAGTCTTATTGGATGTATCTAGGCGGAGAAAGTGGAACAGGTAAAACTCACTTATGTACAGGAGTAATAACTAAATTATTGAATAGTGGTTATTCTGTAAAGTATATGGTATGGAATACTGAAATACCAAGTCTAGTAAGTCAACGTAAGAGTTTTTATGAAGAAGAGCAAAGTCAATATAAGCATAGAATAAAAGAATTAAAAGAATGTCAAGTATTATACATAGATGATTTCTTACAACTAGATATAGATGTAAAAGAAGCATTATCAATAGCTTATGAAATTATCAATTCAAGATATACTGATGATTCTAAAATAACAATTATTTCAAGTGAGGTAAATAAGATGGAATTATATAAACTATCTAAAGCCTTATGTGGAAGAATTATTGAAAAATCAAAGAATGGAGATTTTGTAATATCTTACAATGATCCATCAGCAAATTATAGATTAAGAAAAGAGGAACAAGATTAATTATGATAGAAATACCAATTTGGGTTTTAGTAATTTTAATCATATTATCAATACCGACAGTTTTCTTGACTTTGATAATAATAGCACTTGCTTTTGAAGATATAGATAGAGATTAAAAGAAAGGAATGATGACCTATCAACAAAGTGATGATAACAGGCAGATTGACTAAAGAGCCTACAAGTGCAACGACTCAAAAAGGAATGAGATATTGTAATGTAGTAGTTGCAGTACAAAGACCAAACACAAAAGACCAAACAGATTTCTTTAGTTGTGTAGCGTGGCAAGAAAAAGCCGATTTTATAACAAAGTATATGCACAAAGGAGATTTAATCGGAATAACTGGTATGTTGCAAAGTAGAAGCTATCAAGATAAAAACGGACAAACTAAAAATATTACAGAAATATTTATTGAGTTAGTTGATTATTTACAAAAATCTAATAATCAAAATACTAATACAAATAATAACCATCAGCAGCAAGAAGCATTTGGAACAACAACACCAGAATATAATCCGCCTTTTTAGAAATTAATTAAAAGTAGTAGCAATAAAAATTAGTGATAGATTATCAAAGGAGAAAATATGAATCAACAAGAAAGAATAATTAAGTATTTAAAAAGATTTAATACCATAACTCCATTTCAAGCATTTGCAGATTTAGGAATAACTAAACTAGCAACAAGAATAAGTGAAATGAAAAGAAAAGGTTATGTATTTAATCAAGAAATGATAACGACTAAAAATAGATACGGAGAAACTTGTCAATTCATGCAGTATTCTTTAGTATCAGAGCCAATAAAGGAAAGTGAAGTAATGAATGGCTAAAGATTGGAACGGAAACTATAATTCAATCTTTAAGACTTTAGGAGCTAGTAGTCATACAGAAGATGAAAGAGAAGAACATGATTATTATGCAACTGATCCTAATACTCTTACTCCATTACTAAGAAAAGAAAAAATAAATCATAATGTTTGGGAATGTGCTTGTGGAGAGGGACATTTATCAAAAGAACTTATGAAAAATGGTTTTCAAGTAAAGTCAACTGATTTAATAAATCGTGGTTATGGAGTGGGGGGGGTAGATTTCTTAAAATCCAAAGAAAAATTTAATGGAGATATACTCACAAATCCGCCTTATAAATTTGCTTTAGAATTTGTAGAACATGCTTTAGAAATAATTAATACTGGAAATAAAGTAATAATGTTTTTGAAACTACAATTTTTAGAGGGACAAGAAAGAAGAAGATTATTCGATACAATGCAGCTATCAAAAGTATATGTTTTTAGTAAAAGACAACAATGTGCTAAAAACGGAGTATTTACAGGTAGTAGTGCCGTAGCGTATGCGTGGTTTGTATGGATAAAAGGGTATAAAGATTTACCTAAAATAGAATGGATAGATGATGTAAACATCATAAGTAATAAAGAAGAAACAGAGAATAAAAAATATAAACAATATTCAATTTTTGATTATTAGCATATTAGCAATACTAGATAAGTTGATATAGATTAGACCAGCTCATGTCTTATAACCGAGCCAAAAAGAAAAATAAAAAACTATTGTACACTTGTTTTGATTTTTTATATAAAGTTTAAAATACACACTTTAGGTTGATTCTAGTTAGACCTAAGATAAGGAGCAAGAATGTATAGACAAAATCAATTAAAACAAGAATTAGATAAATTAAGAAAAGATAAAAATTATTTAGAATATAGTAATGCACTTTTAAAGGAAAAAATTAACACGTTACAAACTGAAATCAGAGCATTACGTTTAGAAATACAAAATAAAGAATTAGTAAATCAATTAACAATGGATATAATAATAAAACCAATTAAGACTGAAGATTTTAATTTAGATTAAGGAGAATAAATGGAATGGGACTTATTTAACTTTGAAAAAGTAATTGAAGAAATAAAGAATAAACCAAAAGAAGAAAGAAGATATACAAACAAAGATTATAAAGAGTATATCATTAAGAATTTTAAACCAGATTATTATAATCAAGTATTCTATAACATCATTCTAACAAGCTATTTTGGTAATGATGAACTTGAATATAAGACTGAGCCAAAAATTCAATTACAATGGTTTAAAAAATTATATAACAGTTTTACATACCACTTTCAAAATGATAAAGTTACTATATTTTCAATGAAGCATATATGGGATAACGCACCAAGTGAATATAGTGTATTCATAGCTATAAAAAATGATTTCATTTTAAAAGCAACTAGAGTAGATGATTTATTCAAAGACGAAATGTGTTTACCAGCATGTGCGATAAGTTGGTTTAATCCAGATGGTACATTTGCAGATATAAACAAAGTATTAGTAATGACTGAGAAAGAATCAGCAATATGGAAAGAATTTGTAACAAGTGGTAATGAAATAATTAATCCTAAAGATACATCAGCATTTACATTTAATGAATGGTGGAGAGATAGGAGAGAATATTATTGTTTTTGTAAATTGAAATTACATAAGTTTGGAAAGTCATGCAGAGTATTTGAAAAACATACATACGATAATTTTGCAGATTACACTTTCAAACTTGTAGATTTAATAAATTATTTTAGTGAGGAAAATGAAGAATGAATAATGAAAAAAATGACACACAGATTAGTGTGTTAGAGAGAGAGAGAGTATATAGATGCTTATTTGAACAGTCAGGAACATTTAAGAATGAATTTATCAAGTTAGGGTTTAAAGCCTATGATTATGACATTTTAAATGATTTTGAACAAACTGATTATGTTTGCGACTTATATGCTGAAATTGAAAAAGCATTTAATAATAAAGAATCTATATTCGACACTTTCGCTAAAGATGATGTAATACTTGCATTTTTTCCATGTACTAGATTTGAAGCTCAAATATTACTTTGGTATCGTGGAGAAGCTATGCAACAAAAGAATTGGAGTTTAAAAAAGAAACTTGAATATGATCTAAAGATACATGATGAACTTAGTAAGAATTATGAAATGATTACAAAATTAGTTTTAGTAGCTTTAAAAAAAGAAATACCTATAATAATTGAAAATCCATATTCTGAACAACATTACTTAAATAGGTATTGGTGTGTAAAGTCGGCAGTTGTAGATAACAATAGATGGGAAGATGGAGATTATGAAAAGAAGCCAACTCAATATTGGTTTATTGGAATTAATCCAGAAAATAATCTTTTATTAGAAGAAGCACCAAAACAAAAACTTAGAACACATAATAGCTTATTTGGAACTAAAAATTGTCAAGTTGAACGTTCAATGATAAGTCCAGTATATGCAAGTAGATTTATTAAAAGACATTTAATCAAAGGTTTTAAAGAGGAGAAAACAAACACATTATTCGATTTTTTAAAGGAGTGATAATTTTAAAATGAACAAAGCAAAAGTTAAAGGAATACTATTTGTACTAGCAATAATAAATTTAATCGTATTTGTTATTAGCTTATTCATGTTAGCAAGTAAAGGAACAGACCAAATAGGTGGATTAAAATATGTAATTCTGATTACATTAGGAATATCAATTATAAGTCTAGTTATAGGTAGTATTATGGAATCTTAAAAAAAGGAGTAGCAGCAATAATGAGAAGTGAAGATGATTATAAAGTAAGTGGTTTAAGAGTAAATGAAGCAGCTTATAGAGAAATAAGTGAAATGAATAAAAATCAAAAATCACAGGGATATTTATTATGGAATTTAAGGAATCATTTAGCTAGTTGGATTGGCTTATTAAAGAAAGATGGAATCAATAGTAAATCTTTAGTAAGAGAAGAAATGGAAGCTAAATTAAAGGAGCTAGACAAGTATTATGATGAACAAAGAGAAAAAGAAGAATACTAAACCATTTACTAGAGAAACAGTTATGAATCGTTTTGAGGTAAGACTAGAATACAAGAATACTGATAATGAATATATACCAGTTAAATATTTTGAGCCTTTACATTTTGAATTTTTAAGTCAAGCTAAATATTTCTGTAATGATCTAAAATTTAGGTTAGATACAAACGAAAGATATGCAGTATATGACACTTTATGTAATGGTAAGTTGAAATATTATGCAGTAAAGCAGAGTAAATAGATATAACAAACGCAATTCTAATTTGCGTATGTTTAAAAAAATGCTTAAAAAACGAGGTTTAAATTACAACATTTGCAAAAAATATTCAAAAAGTGAGGTTAAGAAAATAGAAAATGAGTAATAAAGAAAGATTTTTAGAATTATTAAGAAAAGTAAATAGAGATGGTATGGATAAACTTATTGAGTGGTTAGAGAAAAGCACATTCTTTACTGATCCTGCATCAGCTAAATATCATGGAGATTATGAGGGTGGATTATGCGACCATAGTTTAGCAGTATTTGAAGAGTATGTAAAATTAACTGGTACAGATTATGAAGATGAAAAAGCAATAATCACTTGTTTATTGCATGACGTTTGTAAGATAGGTACTTATAAGCTAGGTTTTAGAAATGTTAAAAATGAACAAACTGGAATATGGGAGAAAGTACCTCAATATGAAAATCAAGAAAGTGGTTTTCCGTTTGGACATGGCGAAAAGTCAGTATTTATGATTAGTCAATTTATTAAGCTAACAAAAGAAGAAATACTAATGATTAGGTGGCACATGGGAGCTTATGAATCTAAGGAGTGTTGGAAAGATTTAGGAGAAGCACAAGAAATGTATCCTAGCGTGTTATATATCCATTTTGCTGATATGTTAGCCACAAAAGTAAGAGGTGTATAGATATGTATATAAGAACAAAAGATGGAAGAGTTTATAATTTAGAAAGCAAAGAGGTATCATCTTGGGAGTATATAGATAATGATACTGCTATAAACGAATATGGTGTTGAGTGTGCTTTTTATACTATTTATTACTTTGATGAAAACAAAGGTCATTATTCTGAATACGATGGTAAAGGTGGACGTTCTTGTATTTTTATAGAAGAAAAAGATATTCTAAAACAATCCGACACAATAGAGAAATTGTGTGATGAATTTGTTATAGAAAACAATTATTATGGTCAAGTATCTCAATCAAGATATTACGATTATGAGGTAGCAAAGCAAAATTTAGATATTGCTTCTAATGATGTGATTTATGGTGCTATAAGAGTTGCAGGAAAAGGACTTATATATGTAGCCAAAATGAATGAAGATGGAAATTTAGAATTATTATAATTTGCGTATGTTTAGAAAATTATACTGAAAATGGTATAAAAAATACAAAAAACGCAATTTTAATTTGCATATTTGAAAAAATTTAAAAAGTGAGGTTAAGAAATGTTCGGTTATGGATTTGATATGTTTGGAATGATAGGTAGATGGTGGAAAGATTTCAATCAATCTCCTAGTATGTATGAAATAGGAAGATATTTCTTACAACATAAATTTGTTGTTAGAAGATGTAAACATAAAAGAGGTAAAAGATGACACCAGAACTACAAAAGGAATTTGATGAATTAAATAAGTATAAAGAGTTTACTAAATTATTCTTTAATATATTTGAATTAGATTATTTGAAAAAGTATTATACATTAATTATGCAACCTCAAGAGCCTTATAAAATTGAGGAAAATGAATTAAGAATATGCTTAACCGAAGAAGATGCGAACAAGATTTTAGAAGTTGCAACATTATTGGAACAAGAAAATGATATAGAACAGGACGAGGTAGAATAAAATGAGAGAAAAAATTTTAGTAAAAATAACAGGAATAGCATTATTGATTGTATCTATAACACTAATAGTCTTACTATTTCTATTTAGTAAAAGTGATTATGATTTAGTGGTATTGGCGAGTTATGTATTTTTAATAACTATAATAATCATAACGTTAATGTTAAGTCTTTCTTTCTTATCAGCAAAAGTAAGCAAGAAAACAACAATAGAAGTAGTTGAAGATGATAGAGATGATGACGAGGTAGAAGAATGATTGTAAAAATTAAAAGTTATTTTTTAAAAGATAATGTCAATCCTGATGTCTTAACTAATTATGGTTTTATAACTTTAAATGATGGAGATAGTTATTGGAAATATGATTTATTAAAAAATGGTTTTGAAATTGCCTTTTATAAAGATACAAGAAGATTTTCTTATTTCAATTTTGCTAAATCAGCAAGAGCAAAAAAAGTTAAAAAGTATATTCTTGATTTGATACAAGATGATTTAGTTGAAATCAAAAATAATTATGAATGGTGGGCATTCATTGATAGATGGCAAAATTATTCTGCTGGTAAAATAAAACGCATTAAAGATAAACTTGAAAAATTAAACAAAGGAGTAAGCAATGATTAAAGAATTAGAAGCATTACACACAATAGCATTTAATACTCAAATAAATGGTTTGAATTTTGGTGATGAATTAAGAATAATTGAACAAGCCTTACAACGCCTAGAAGCAATAGACAAT
>Ga0247610_10002031_pt1 | contig 24029 bp, 20 predicted proteins | sample 174DNAGHGhighgp2_FD_193483 | JGI IMG/M metagenome (GOLD analysis project Ga0247610, IMG submission 193483) | Sheep rumen microbial communities from Palmerston North, Manawatu-Wanganui, New Zealand - 1742 DNA GHGhigh gp2 | ecosystem: Host-associated > Mammals > Digestive system > Stomach > Rumen...
CGAGAAGAAGGCCCTGCGTGGTGAGCTGCCCCTTGAGGTGGAAGACCTGGAGGCAGAGATTGAAGGTCTCTCTACACGTGTGGAACGTATTGAGAGCGAGATTAACGAGTATGAGCGCGCCATCACTCAGAAGAAGGGCGAGATCGTGGATGCTCAGACCAGCGTAGAGCGCTATAAGGCTCAGCTCAACGAGGTGCGCAACAACCGTGAGTACGACACCCTGTCGAAGGAAATCGAGTTTCAGACGCTCGAAATTGAGCTCTGCAACAAGAAAATCGATGAGGCACAGAGACGTATTGCCGAGAAGAAAGTGGAGCTGGAGCAGAACCAGGAGGTGCTGAAAGAAAAGAATGCCGACCTGGAGGTGAAGAAGAACGAGCTCGACGAGATCATGGACGAGACACGTGTCGAGGAGGAGAAACTCCGTGAGAAGGCCCACGAGCTGGAGGCCAAGATCGAGCCCCGTCTGCTCATGTCGTTCAAGCGCATCCGCAAGAACGCACGCAACGGTCTGGGTATCGTCTATGTGCAGCGTGATGCCTGTGGCGGTTGCTTCAACAAGATCCCACCCCAGCGTCAGCTCGACGTGAAGATGCACAAGAAGATCATCGTCTGCGAGTATTGCGGTCGTATTCTCATCGACCCCGAACTGGCTGGCGTCAAGATTGAAAAGCCCGCTACAGAGGAAAAGAAGCGCGGCCGTCGCACTTCTACTGCCCGCAAGAGCGCCTCGTCAAAGAAGACTACTGACGCCAACGATATGGATTAATAGCCTATAAATCCTCATACAGGGGGATATTCTCTAAGAAGGAATATCCCCCTTTTTCATAGTCCATGCGACAACAATAGTGATAGTGTCCATTTGACACTATTAGATAATCCACGTGCAACAGCCTGTTATACGTGCTTATCTGGTCGAATACATGCTGCGTTATTTCAACTTCTGGAGCCTTGTATTCGATGATCATCAGCGGTTGTAGGTCATTATTATATAATAAGGTGTCGCAACGCAGACGCTTGTCGCCAGCACGCAACTCCTTCTCGTTGGCCAGCAGACCCTTGGGATAGCCGCAATGCGCCACCAGATAATGAACGAAGTGCTGGCGCACCCACTCCTCGGGCGTCAGAGCCACGTATTTACGACGCAGAAAATCGAAAATCTGACGTTTTCCGTCCTTTTCGCGCAATTTTATGTCGTATGGAGGTAGGTTTATTCGATTCATTTTTGTAATTTTGCAGCAAAATTACTATATTTTTTTCGAAAACATCATGGCCGAGACCAAAAATGTGACTTTCGACAGCATTATGAAGGACCTGCAGGCAGGGAAATATGCCCCTGTCTATTACCTCATGGGCGACGAGTCCTACTACATCGACAAGATTGCCGACTACATCGCAGAGCACGCGCTGGCCCCTGAGGAGCGCGATTTCAACCAGACAATCATGTTTGGAAGCGATGTCAACGCCTCGCAGATTGCCGATGCCGCACGCCGCTATCCGATGATGGCCGAACGACAGGTGGTCATCGTGAAAGAGGCCCAGAACATTAAGAATACAGAGGCTCTGGAGAAGTACATGAAACAGCCCCTGCAGAGCACCGTCCTGGTCATTTGCCATAAAAACGGTAAGATTGACGGCAGAAAACGCGAGTATGTGAAGGCTGTACAGCAGGCCGGAATACTCTTTGAGAGCGTGAAAATGCGCGAAAAAGACCTCCCTGCCTTTATAGAAAGCTATCTGAAACAGCGGAATGTGGCCATTGATGCCAAGTCAACCCAGCTCATTGCCGATGCTATAGGCGCCGATTTGGGCCGTCTGACGAGCGAATTGGACAAGGTGCTGCTCAGTTTGCCTGAGAATAACAGAAAAATTACGCCCCAGGTGGTGGAGGACCAGATAGGGGTGAGCAAGGACTTCAACAGTTTCGAGCTGAGAGACGCCATCGTAAGCAGAAATATTTACAAAGCGAACCAAATTATCAATTATTTTGACAAAAATCCAAAGGCGGGTAGTATCTACTCGTTTCTCCCAATGCTCTTCAATTACTTCCAGAATCTGATGCTGGCACATTATTGTCCACAAAAACAGAGTCAGGAGGCTGTAGCACAGTGGTTGGAACTGAGATCGCCATGGGCTGCGAAAGACTACATGACAGGCATGAGAAATTACACGCCGCTGAAAGTGATGCAGATAATTTCACAACTACGCGAAATTGATGCCAAAAGTAAGGGTCTGGACAACCCCAACACCCCTCCAGGGGAGCTGATGAAGGAGCTGATTTTTTACATTTTGCACTAAAATCACCCCTTTTTTCATCTAGAACGAGCATCCGGCCAGGATGCTTTTTTTATGCCTACTCTCACTAAAATCAGGAGGTTAGGTGCAAATAACTACCCTCATAATTCGCAAATTTTCAGCTTTCTTGACGCTCGTACGTAATTTTTCAAGCACGACGATTTTGGGCAAATTTGGCACCTTGAAATTCGGAATTAAGATTTTTTATGCTTTACAATCACAAACTTCGAAATTACAAATCTTAATAGTGGTTCAATCTTTTTATATTTGAATTAGTAAATTGTAAAGGGCGGTGGCGTGTTTAAAAATTCAAAGAATCGTATTAGCAAACTTGAATTCTGAAATCAAAGTATTTAAATCTATAGATATACACAATACCAATATATCAATAAGTAATTGAAAAACAAGCTGTTATATTATAAATGCGATAAAACTGATCAATTATTCATTAAGGATGTTCAAAGCCAAAATAATCAAAAATGCCGAAGTACAAGTGGTTTCGGGAATTATTTAATGTTTCAAACTGTCTCGTCTTTATACTTTAAAGACTGTTTCAAATTATTGTAAACAATAGAAACCCAATAGTTTATGGCTTTACATTATAGTGAATGTTTTGGCTGTTTTAAGGTAAAAATTCATATTTTCGTATTCAAATCTATCTTTTTACGTTTTTGTGCGTATGAATTTACAAATCGCGAATTAATATTTTTAATTTCTAAATCACAAATTTTTCTTTAATTTTCTTGTGGGTTTCAAAAAAATGCTTTACCTTTGTAAAATCAAACAAAAACGCCCCAAAAGGCCCTATTTTGACCCAAAATGTTATGAAGGATAGAATTAAACAGATCATGGAGGCCCAACACATGTCCCAACAAGTGTTCGCCGATTTCATTGGTACGACCCCTGCCACCCTGAGTGGTATTTTCAATGATCGCACCCGCCCCACCATCAACATCGTTGAATCCATCAAAAAGAAAATTCCTGACATCAATACTGACTGGCTTCTTTTTGGTCATGGAAGCATGTACAAGGTTGCTGATGATGACGCGGAGGCTGTGATGGTCAGTTCTGATGACTCACAAAATTTTCATGAGTCGATGTTCGATTTTCCCTCTACTCCTTCAGGTATAAAGAATAATGTTCATGCGGGCGCGATGAGCAATGGTGTACGTTCTACACGTCAGGATTTAATGCGTGAGGATTTGAAAAACTTTGACAAACCCATGCGTAGGGTCACAGAAATACGTGTTTATTACGATGATCAGACCTGGGAGAGCTTCATACCTTCCAAAAAGTAGTCCTTCAAAATAAATTTTGAAAAGCCTTGCAAATAGCGTTTTTTTTCGTACCTTTGTGCCCACATTTATTGAGCTCATAGATGAAAAAATACGTATTGAACCTCTCTGTCAAGGCTATAGAGCGTCTGAATGGTCGTTATGTTTTGCTACGACTGACAGACGACAAGCCTCTGCCGTTGATGAAAGGCGGACAGTTTGTAGAGGTGAGAATAGACCACTCTCCCTCTACTATCCTGAGGCGTCCTATATCCGTTAATTTCGTTGACAGGACAGCCAACGAGCTGTGGCTGCTGGTCGCTTGTGTAGGCGACGGCACACGCAGTCTGGCAACGCTGCACGAGGGTGACACGCTGAACTGCGTGCTGCCTTTGGGTAATGGTTTTACCTTCCCCAGCGATAAAACCGCTGGGCACACGGTGCTGCTTGTCGGCGGCGGCGTAGGCGTAGCCCCCTTGCTCTATCAGGGGGCGTTGCTGAAGGAAAAGGGCATTGTGCCGACGTTCCTGTTGGGTGCCCGTTCGAAGAACGATCTGCTGATGCTCAGCGCATTTGAGAAATATGGCCGTGTGCTGGTGACTACTGAAGACGGATCGCTGGGTGAGAAAGGGTTTGTGACCAACCACAGCGTGTGGGAACACGAGCATTTCAGTATGATTCAATGCTGTGGTCCCCTGCCGATGATGAAGGCTGTAGCACGTTGTGCAAAGGCGAAAGACATCGACTGCGAGGTGTCGCTTGAGAACCTGATGGCCTGCGGTCTGGGCGCCTGTCTGTGCTGTGTGGAGAAAGTATTGAGTGATGAAACCACTCAACACGCTACCAATGTGTGTGTGTGCAAGGAAGGTCCGGTGTTTAATATCAAGAGACTGCTATGGCAAGATTAGACGTACAGATAGGTGACTTGAGACTGAAAAACCCCGTGATGACGGCTTCAGGAACGTTTGGCTATGGTCTGGAGTTCCAGGACTTCGTTCCACTGGAAGAGTTGGGTGGTATCATCGTGAAAGGCACCACCCTGAAACCGCGTGAGGGCAATGACTATCCGCGTATGGCAGAGACCCCGATGGGCATGCTGAACTGCGTGGGTCTGCAGAACAAGGGCGTCGATTACTTCTGTGAGCATATCTACCCGCAGCTGTTGCCTACGGGAGGTACGTTCATCGTTAACGTCAGCGGTTCGTCGCCAGAGGACTATGCCGAGTGTGCTGCCCGTGTGGATGCGCTGGAGAAGATTCCTGCCATCGAGCTCAATATCTCGTGTCCTAACGTGAAAGATGGCGGTATGGCCTTCGGCGTGACCTGCAAGGGCGCAGAGAGTGTGGTGCGTGCCGTCCGCGAACGTTATCATAAGACGCTGATAGTCAAGCTGTCGCCCAACGTGACCGATATCGCTGAGATTGCCCGTGCAGTAGAGGCTGCAGGAGCCGACTCGGTGTCGCTCATCAACACGTTGATGGGAATGGCTGTCGATATAGAGAAACGCTGTAAGACGCTCAGCATAGGCACTGGCGGACTGAGTGGTCCCTGCGTAAAACCGGTGGCTCTCCGCATGGTGTACCAAGTGGCTCGGGCGGTAAAGATTCCCGTTGTCGGACTGGGAGGTATCATGACGGCAGAGGATGCCATCGAGTTCTTGATGTGTGGTGCCACTGCCATTGAGATAGGAACCGCTAACTTCATTGATCCGGCTGTCACCATCAAGGTGCGCGACGGCATCAACGAGTGGCTCGACAGTCATGGTGTGGCCAGTGTGCAGGACATTATCGGAAGTATTCAATAAACAACTTTAAACAACTTTCTATCATACCTAAACAACAATGAAAACGATTACTAAACTACTTTTCACACTGGTGCTGCTCGTTGTCAGCATCGCTGTTGACGCCCAGCAGTTGGCCTTTCCTGGCGCACAGGGCTTTGGACGGTATGCAACGGGTGGCCGTGGCGGTACCATCTATCATGTGACTAATCTGAATGACGATGGTGCAGGTTCACTGCGCGATGCCGTCAGTCAACCTAACCGCATCATCGTGTTTGACGTCTGTGGTGTCATCAAACTGAAGTCGGGATTGGTGTTCTCAGGAAACTCTACTATTCTGGGACAGACAGCTCCTGGTGATGGTATCCAGGTGTATGGCGATCGAGTATCGTTCTCGGGTGCAAACAACCTAATTGTGCGCCATATGCGTTTCCGTATGGGTAAAGGTGGTACCAGTGGCAAGGATGCTGCCGGTGTAGCTAATGGCCGCAACATGATCTTCGACCATCTCTCAGTACTGTGGGGACGCGATGAGTGCTTCTCTATCAGTTGGGATAACAAAGGTACCGAACCTGCCGACATCACCATTCAGAACTCTATCATCGGTCAGGGATTGCAGACCCACTCTTGCGGTGGCCTGATTCAGACCTCAGGTGGTGTGACGCTCTATCGTAACCTTTATATCGAGAACAAGACCCGTAATCCGAAGGTTAAGGGACTGAACCAGTTTGTCAACAATGTGGTGTACAACTGGGGTGGTGGCGGTTGCTACCTCATGGGACGTGAAAGTTCTGGAGATTCATGGGCCGACATTGAGAACAACTATTTCATAAGAGGTCCATGGGGCAGTGGCAGTCCATTGTCAGAAGGTAACGAGAACTTCCAGTTCTATGGCGCAGGCAACTACTATGACAGCAACAAGGACGGCGTGTTAGACGGTAATCCTATCACAGACAGTGAATATACGGCTTCAGGCGGTTTGGTACGTGCTTCCTTGGCTGAGATCACCAACCTGCCAAAAGCCTTCCCAGAGATTTCTGAAAAGATGACCGCTGAACAGGCACTCCGCTGGATTATCGACAGCGTGGGTCCCAGCCTGCCATCACGTGATGAGGTTGACAAGTATCTGATCGATGAACTCACCTCCTTCGGCACAGGCGGTTCTACCGACGGTATCTCAGATGAGACCACGTTGCCACATAAGGGTACTGGTACGCTCTTCACAGGCAATAAGCCTCAGGATACCGATGGCGACGGCATCCCCGATGCCTGGGAAACAGCCAACGGACTGAACCCCAATAATGCTTCTGACGCAGCCGCTATCGCAACTAATGGCTATGCCAACATCGAGAACTATGTCAACTCCATCGACAAGGCCTATCCCTATGTGAAGAACCCTACTAATCTGACGGTGACCGACCAGCAGAAAACGTCTGTCTCGCTTTCATGGACAGACAATGCTGACAACGAACTCGGCTATATCGTGGAAATCTCTACTGATAATAAGACCTTTACCGAGAAAGCACGTCTGGCGGCTAATACCACATCGTATGTGGCAGAAGGTCTGACTCCTGAGACAGTTTATTATGTTCGCGTGGCTGCTTATGGCGAGGATAATCTTCTTTCGCCCTATGTTACCGTTCAAACTGAGACCATCGGTGATGCACAGAAACCCCAACTGTCCGTCAACCCTTCACCAAAAGATGGTGAAGAGATAGGTGTGGCTTCGGGTAATGTCACCTTCACATGGGATAACCCGACGAAAGACTACTATGGCACAGTGACCTACACCATCAGGATGGGAGAGAAAGCCGACAGTCTGATACGTCTGGGTAGTACAACAGCAAAGAGCTATGAATGTAACAAGGAACTTGAGGCTGGCAAGACCTATTACTGGCGTGTGGATGCTAAAAACACCAGTGGTACCACAAACGGTACGGTGTGGTCGTTCAAGGTTGTTGAGGGAGGTACACTCTTCTATACAGACTTCAATACCACACCCGCAGCCTTCCATGACAAATTCCCAGGGACAAGCAATACCAATATCATCAACGGCAATACCAAGACTACGGTTGCCGGCATGACCTTCGGCGCTAATGGCAGCAGCAGTGCACGCATCGTTTCGTTTAGCGACAGCGGTCTGCTAGGTGACTATTCTGCTGATGATGCTGGTGCCACCGCCCGTTGCGTAGAGTTCACCAGCGGTAGCGGATATATCGCTATGCCTGAGGTAGAAGGACCTGCCACGATTACTATTTGGACAGGTAACTCAGATACTAATTCAAAGACTTTCAATCTGAAGACCACTGTTAATGGCACTGAGACCACGGCAACGTCGTTCACCTTGGCCAATACCAAGAAGAACTTCAAGCACACCTATACCTATACAGGTAATGACAAAGTCATCTTTACTATTGATGGCAATGGTAAGAAATTCCGTGTTCACGATGTGTTGATTGAGAAGTATATCCCCGTAGATGTCAATGCGCCTATTGAAGTAAAGAGCTTCCCCGAGTCAGAGAAGATTTCCTATATGGATGGTACGATGACCTTTCGTTTCAATCAGGATATCAAGTACAAGGGCGGCGCTACCATCAATGGCGATGCCTTTGAGCGTCTGACCAGTGTCAGTGCTTCGGGTGCTGTACTGACCGTCAACTATGAAGCACTTGATGCCAATACCGAATATGTCATTACCCTTCCTGCAGGGGCTTTAACAGACTTCTCTGGTAACAAGACTAACGAGAGCGCTATTGAATTTGAGTTCAATACGTGTGATTTCGGTGCCCTCGATGCTATCAGCGACACACATAAGGGTAGGGCAACCACGCTACCTATCAATTTCAAACCCTTCGATACCGTAGGTCTGCTGCCACGTGAGAATGGTACCACACAGGAAGGTGTCAACGAACATCCTCACTGGGTGCAGGTCAGCGGTGATAAGACTGCCGAGAAAGCTGTCTTCACATCCACATCCGACAAGATCATGACTTTCTTCCAGACAGCATCTCCTGCTATGCGTGTCAAGGCCGATTTCAGCGGTAGTGGCAGCGTGGAATTCAAACTTCAGGAGACACGTAATGCTGATGTGACACCAGGATGGCGTACTATCCGTGTGTTGCGTGCAGAGGATTTCCCCTTCGATGGTGTCGTGTATCTCAATAGTGAGTCACGCTTCATCAAACTGATTGCTACAAAGTTGTCGGGAAGTGTTACCGTGAGCGAGTTCCGTGTGGCAGATGCTGAGGGTAACGGACTGGGCGAGGGCTTCGACATCAACTCGTCCATTGGCATCGTAGATGCCGGCGATGCCTTGCGTGCAGAGTACTACACACTCTCAGGCAAACGGGTGGCAACACCTGGCAAGGGTGTCTACGTGATGCGAGTCTATTCTGCCGATGGCAAGGTGACATCGAAAAAGGTGCTGCGCTAAGCTGTACGATATGATATGAATCTAAAAGAAGGCTGCCAAACGGTAGCCTTCTTTATTTTAACCGTATATAAAAGAAGGCTGCCAACTGGCAGCCCTCAACCAACACAAAAACTAAACTAGACTTAACTAAAGCTTATCTGGACTTTCACAAGCCCCCGATAGCGCTTGCAAAGATAAGCATTATTTCCAATATTGCAAAATATTTGTTCAAAAAATTAGGCGGGAACCTGTATATTTTTTAAATTTTAATGGTTTTTGCCATCAAATAGTGGTCCAACAGCACCATTGCAGCCATCGCTTCTACCACAGGAACGGCACGAGGCAACACACAGGGATCGTGGCGTCCGTGAGCCGTAAAGGTGGTGGAGTTGCCTTCCAGATCTACTGACTGCTGTTCTCTGAGCAGGGTGGCCACTGGTTTGAAGGCCACGCGGAAATAAATATCCTGTCCGTTGCTGATACCCCCTTGTATGCCGCCGCTGTTGTTGGTGGTAGTGGTCACGGTGGAACCGTGACCCACAGTGAAGATATCGTTCTGCTGGGAGCCGCGCAGGGCGATGCCCTCGAAGCCCAGACCATAGTCGAAGCCCTTGACGGCGTTGATGCTGAGCATTGCCTGTCCCAGTTCTGCATGCAGTTTACCAAATTCAGGCTCTCCCAGTCCAACAGGACAACCCTTGATGACACACGATACGATGCCGCCGATGGTGTCGCCGTCGGCTTTCACCTCCTGTATCAGCGTCTCCATCTCCTTGGCCTTCTCAGGATCAGGACAGCGCACGGCGTTGCTCTCTGTGAGCGACAGGTCGTAGTGGCGATAGTCGCCTTCCAGCGCGATGGTGCCTACCTGCGAGGTATAGGCCTGAATGCTGATGCCCACCTGACGGAGTGCCAGTTTTGCCAGAGCGCCTGCAACCACCCGACTCAGCGTGATACGGGCCGACGAACGGCCGCCGCCACGATGGTCGCGCGTACCATATTTATTATAGTACGTGAAATCGGCATGTGAGGGGCGGAACAGCGTACGCAGCTGTTCGTAGTCCTGCGAGTGCTGGTTCTGGTTGCGTACGATGAAGCCGATAGGGGTACCTGTGGTCTTGCCTTCAAACACGCCGCTGAGCAGTTCCACCTGGCCAGGCTCCTGTCGCGAGGTGGTGATGGCGCTTTGTCCAGGACGACGACGGTTCAGTTCGTTCTGGATGAACTCGATGTCAACCTCGATGCCTGCAGGCATACCGTCAATGACGCCACCTACGGCAGGTCCGTGACTCTCGCCGAAGGTTGTCAATGTAAACAGATGTCCTATTGTATTTCGCATAGTGGTGGGCTTATGGGTCTTATGGGACTTATAGGTCTTATGAGTCCAATGGGACTTATGGGTCTTATGGGGCTAGGGCTAATGGGAGAATTAGTGACATCCGCCACAGCCGCCTCCGCAGCCGCCGTCGCCACAATCGTCGCAGTTGCAGTCGCCGCCACAGCCGCAGCTCATGTGATGCAGCATCTGCTGCAGCTCCTCGGGCGTAGCTTCGCGGTTTTCCAGCACCTGTCCCACAAACTGCAGAGACAGACCTGCCAGCGGGTGGTTGGTATCTACTACAACGCTGTCGGCCTTCACCTCTGTCACACGGGCCATGAAGCGTTTCTCTTCGCTATCCATCAGGGTGATGACGGCACCAGGGTAGATGTTCTTCTCGTCAAAGCGGCCATCAATCATGAACATATCGCGCTTCAGCGTGTGTACGCCTTCATCGAAGTACTCGCCAAAAGCTTCGGCTGGTGTCAGCGTGAAATCAAACTTTTCGCCTTGCTGCAGGGCGGCAATCTTCTGTTCGAAGGCATCGAGCGAGAAACCGTAGCCACTGATGAACTGGAAGGGACGTCCTGTTTGGGTCTGTTCTTCTAACTGCTTCTGTCCGTTGTCGTCGATAGAGTAGAGCTGATAGCTTACTGAAAGGAATTTGTTTTGTAACTTTTCCATGAGTTTTGTCTTGTTTTTGTTATTCTGCATGCAAAATTACGAATAATTTCTGTATTTCGCCCTGAAATTTGCTATTATGTTTGATTTTAGTCAATAAAAGGCGCTGTTTTCGCACACAGTCGATAAAAAATGATTGCTAGTTTGTAAAAACACTGTACCTTTGCACCGTCAAAAGGAACAAAACCCTGGCGACACAGGATAACAAACACATTAATAAAGTAGGGGGCTCTTTTAGGGTAAAGAGTTTTAAAAATTAAAAAGTAAAAAAGTAAAGAATTAAATCAGGATAACAAAAAAAGCTGAAGGCCCCCGAGTAAAAAAAAGAAAGGAAAAGAAAAATGAAAAAGATTGTTTTGCTGGTAGTTGCAATGTTCAGCATGACGATGTCATATGCTGAGAACGAGAACAACAACGCCGTACAGGCAGTGCAGAGTTACGACATGACGACAATCAACTTGCGTAAGTTGGCCGTCACGCTGGGTCTGACAAAGGATCAGAGCGAGGTCGTTTCCGACATTCATCGCAACTTCTGCAACGAGATGATGGTAGCAGCCTATGCCGACGCAGAAAGTCGTGAGGCTCTGGTTGAGAAAGCCGTGAACAAGGACATGCGTTACATGCATCACGTGCTTAGCCACAAGCAGTACAACAACTATGTTAAACTGCTGAACATCACGCTCGAAAACCGTGGATTGAAGAAGTAAGTTAGTAAAGTTAGTATTTTAAAGAGAAAGTTAGTATGGTAGAAGGGCAGGGCCGTGATGGTTCTGTCCTTTTTTTTGCTTTCCCTTGAAAATATTCAATTTTTTTTTGTCTGTAATTCATAAAAATACTGTATCTTTGTCGTCGAAAACTACTAATTGATAATATAAAGACGACAAATGAGAAAATTTAGATTGATTCTATGCTCGCTGGTGGCAGCGCTGCTGGTGGGCTGTGGTACCACTACAAAGGTTCCCATCACGGGTCGTAAGCAGACGCTGATGGTGTCCGACGGTGATGTGCTGAGTCTTTCCAGTCAGCAGTATCAGCAGTATATGCAGTCGGCCAAGGCCTCTACGAATACGCAGAACTCTGCTATGGTGAAGCGGGTAGGGCAGCGCCTGTCGCAGGCTGTTGAGAGCTACCTGAGTGCTAACGGCTATGCCTCTGAGCTAAGCAACTACTCGTGGGAGTTCAACCTCGTGCAGGATCAGCAGGTGAATGCCTGGTGTATGCCTGGCGGCAAGATTGTGGTCTATGAGGGACTGTTGCCTGTCACCCAGGATGAGGCTTCGCTGGCCATCGTTCTTGGTCACGAGATAGCCCATGCCGTTGCTAAACACTCTGCCGAGCGCCTGAGCAATGAGTACAAGAACCAGTATGGTACGGCCATTCTTGGTGCCGTTCTGCAGGGAGCTGGTGTGAGCGAGGGCACCCAACAGCTCATTGCCCTTGGTCAGTCGCTGGGTGGCGAGCTGTGGACCTCTGGTTTCTCGCGCAAGCAGGAGAGCGAGGCCGACCACATGGGTCTGGTCTTTGCGGCTATGGCTGGTTACGACCCCAGTGTGGCTATCTCTTTCTGGCAGCGTATGGCAGCACAGGGCAGCGGCTCTGGCGGTTTGTTCAGCGACCACCCCTCTGACGAGAAGCGCATCCAGGACATCCAGAAATGGCTGCCCGAGGCTCAGAAGTACTATACAGCAGGCACTTCCACCAAGACCAGCGCTAAGGCTAAGACGACCAAGTCTTCTGCCAAGACGACGTCTTCAACAGGCACTCCCAAGACCGTTGGCACCCTTCATATCTCTTCTAAGAAATAAGCAACGGCCATGATGAAGAAAACATATCTGATACTCACCGTAGCGCTGGCTATGGGCACAACGCTCCAGGCACAGACCAAGAGCGGTGGCATCTCAACGAAGATGCTCAAAGATATCCAGAAGGAACAGAAGCTTGATGGCAGCGACCGTGCGCTCATCAATGCCATTGCTGGCAACTCCATCGACGACCTCACCAAGAACCATCGTAATGCTGGTGCCCTCGACACGCATTTCAGCATCGAGACGCGCAAGCAGACCATCACAGACCAGAAGTCCTCTGGCCGCTGTTGGATGTTCTCAGGTCTGAACGTGTTGCGTGGCGATTTCAACCTGCGTACCGACTCTACTGTTGAGCTCTCCCAGGCCTATCTCTTCTTCTGGGATCAGCTGGAGAAGGCCAACCTCATGCTGCAAGGTATCATCGATACAGCCAACAAGCCTATTGACGACCAGCGCGTGCAGTTCTTCTTCCACTATCCCATCAACGATGGCGGCACCTTCTGTGGTGTGGCCGACCTCGCTGACAAATATGGATTGGTGCCTGCCGATGTGATGCCTGAGACCTACTCCAGCGACAACACCTCGAAGGCCCGTCAGCTGGTATCCTCGAAGTTGCGCGAGTTTGGTTTGCAGTTGCGCGAGATGGTGGAAAAGGGTAAGAAGGAGTCTGCCTTAGAGAAGGCCAAGACGCGTATGCTCGGCCAGATCTACCACATGCTGCAGCTCACCATCGGCGAGCCTCCCACCACGTTCACCTATGCCTTCAAGAACAGTAAGGGCGAGCGTGGAGAAGCGAAGGAATACACCCCGATGACCTTCTATCAGGAGCTGATGAACGGTCAGCAGCTCAACGGCTCGTTCATCATGGTCATGAACGACCCACGACGTGAATACTACAAGACCTACGAGGTGGAGTACGACCGTCATACCTACGACGGCCACAACTGGAAGTACGTCAACCTGCCTATGGACGACATCGAGCAGATGGCCATCGCCACGCTGAAGGCCGGCCACAAGCTCTATTCCAGCTACGACGTCGGCAAGATGCTCGACCGCAAACGTGGCTATGCCGATACGGAGAACTTCGACTACGGCTCACTCTTTGCTACCTCTTTTGGTATGGACAAGGCACAGCGCATCTCCACCTTCGACAGCGGCTCCACCCACGCTATGACCCTCACGGCCGTCGATCTTGATGAGCAGGGCAAAGCCAAGAAGTGGAAGGTAGAAAACTCGTGGGGAGCTGCATGGGGACAGCAGGGCTGCCTCATCATGACCGACCGCTGGTTCCGTGACTATATGTTCCGTCTCGTTGTTCCCAACGCGTATGTACCCGCTAAGGTGATGCAGGCCTATCAGACGGCACCCATCATGGTGATGCCTGAAGATCCCCTCTTCCTGCCCGACGAGTAGTTTCAGACAGTAAAAGACTTTGTTTATCAACTAAAAACATACAACAATGAAAAAAGTAATGATGATGATGGTCATGTTGGCCGTATCGTTTGCAGCTCAGGCACAGAGCAAGTTCCATGATGTAGAAGTCAATGAGGCTACAGGTCCTGTGAAGTCTATTTCTCAGAACATGATGGGACACGAACAGGTAGTCAACTTCACAAAAGAAGGCAAGATGCAGTCTGAGGACATCAGCAACGCCGTCTATGATGCTGAAGGCTATCTGCAGTCTGTCAACAGATCAGCTCAGGGCATGACCATTGAGGTTAAGTACAAGTGGGAGAACGGTCGTGTAGTAAGCCAGTCGATGAGTGTGATGGGACAAGAAATGGTCTCTAAGCTCACTTACAATGACAAGGGCGCCGTTGCCTCTCAGAGTATGGATATGGGAGGTCAGGAGATGAGTATTCCATTCACCGACTACAAGTACGACGATCACGGCAACTGGATCAGCCGTAAGACTTCGATGATGGGTCAGGAGATGGAGCAGACCCGCAAGATTGAGTACTACGAATAATAAGTTCTCCCTTATACGTAAACAAGGGCACCGTCGCGATTTGTTACGGTGCCCTTGTCTTCTTCATCAACAGCGAGACGTTGACCTATCCCTATTGTACTGTGTACTGTACTATTGTACCCTAGTGTACCGTAAGGGCGTCATCAAGGAAGAAAGATGCCAAGAAACAAGAAAGAAGCCATAGCTGCTGGCATACAGATTGCAGAGACCAAGCACAATATGCATCGGCGGAAGCCGTGGCATGACTATCACCGTAAGGGCACGTACATGCTGACGATGGTGGTGGAAGGGCGACAGCCGCTTCTTGGAAGAGTGTTATCCAGCGCATCATCGCCTGCCACTACTCCCCCTTCATCAGCAGCCACTACTCCCCCTGCATTGGCTCCTGCCACTACTCCCTGCGCATCAGCGCAGGGAATACAAGCGCATGTGGAACTGACAGCCCTCGGCAGGGCCATCCGCGATGAAGAAACGCCAAAGATCAGCACTATCTTTCCGATGGTGGAAGTCTGGAAACTTTGCATCATGCCCGATCATATCCATATCATCGTGAGGGTCAAGGAGGATATGCCAGAAGGGAAGCACTTGGGGCAGGTGGTTGCCGGCTTCAAGGGCGGCTGCTCGCGAGCCTGGTGGAGACTGATGCCCTGCACTAACGTTCAGGGAGTAGTGGCTACCACTTCCCCTGTATCAACCACCACTCCCGCTGCGTCAGCTGCCACCCCTCCCGCTGCGTTGATGTCCACTACTCCCGCTGCGTCAGCAGCGGGCAAAAACCCGCCCCTCTTCGAGCCTGGCTATAACGACCAGATCCTCCTCGACAACGGCCAGCTGGAAAATTGGAAACACTACCTCGACGACAATCCGCGGCGTCTGGCCATTAAGCGCCTCCATCCTGACTACTTCATCACCACCCACTACGTTGACATCGCCGAGTGGCATTGTCAGACTGTCGGCAATCGCTTCCTGCTCGACCTTCCGCAGAAGGTGTCGGTTATCGTCCATAGTGCCTATACCGACAAGGACTATGCCGAATACAAGCAGCGATGGCTGGCATGTGGCGAGGCCGGCGGCGTATTGGTGAGTGCAGCCATTGCCCCTCGTGAGAAAGAGGTTATGCGCGAAGCTATGGACAGGGGCTATCGCATCATCTGGGTCAGGGAGAATGGGTTTCCACCATTGTACAAGCCCTCTGGAGAGTCCTTCGATGCCTGCTCAAGAGGCCAACTGTTGCAAGTCAGCCCTTGGGAGTATCACATGCAGCGGCGCATCATCTCCAGAGAGCAATGCCTTAAGCTAAACCGACTGGTGGAGTATATTGCTAACCACTAAAGAGCATTCCTACGTAAGCAAGGACATCTTTTAGTCGGTTTGTACACAAACGGAGTCCCTTGCAGGGCAAGATGACACTGTCGGCGAGGCGAAGTGACGCAGAAGGCACCCACTTGACTTAAGTCGAACGACCTTTTGACTTAAGTCACGAGACCTTTTGACTTAAGTCAGACAACCTTTTGACTTAAGTCACGCGGTAGGAAAGTGTGTCAGTTTGTGTTGAGAAGTGTGTCAGTTTGTGTTGAGAAGTGTGGCTGCTTGCGTTGCGAAGTGCTTCTGAAATCGGTGGGGACGATTATTAACTGCGATTTTCTTCCTAAGAATTTGGATGTTTGGAATAAAAACAGTACTTTTGCAGCCGATATTTAATTTACTTTTAATTATAGTACAGAAAATGAAAAAGTCTATTTTTGCAATTGCTGCTCTGGCTATGGGTATGGCTTTCGCAGCATGTGGTAACACTGGTAAGGGTGGTGACGCTGACAGCACCAAGAACGATGCTCAGCAGAACACTGAGGAGGTGAAGAAGGATGGTGACTGCTGCAAGGAAGCTAAGTCTTCCGATGAGTGCTGTGGCGAGGCCAAGGACGGTCTTTGCGATGAGTACAACAAAGGTAAGGATGCTGTAGAAAACGCTATCGAGAAGGGTCAGAAGACCGTTGAGAACGCTCAGAAGACTGTTGACCAGGTGAAGCAGGATGTCAACCAGGTAAAGACGGATGCTGAGAATGTGAAGAATGCCGCTGAGCAGCTTCGTAAGAGTATCCAGAACTAATCCACTTCCTCTTCAATGAGTTTGCCCTCCCGTTCGAGGGCGTTCCAGATGGAGTAGCGCACCTCAGGGTTGCACTGCTCCATCTGTTCGTAGAGACGGCGCATGGTGGTGCGCTGGGAGTCGTGCTCGTAGGGGCACAGCTTCAGCTGTTTCTCATAGTGGTGCTCAAGGGCGAGTGCCTCGATGTCGGCTTCGTGCTCCAGACAGAGTGGACGGATGATGGTGAGCGGCATCTTACGTAGCTTCAGTCGTGCTGGCATCGTGGCAAAATGACCTTGAAAGAAGATGTTCATCAGCGACGTGTGGATGATGTCGTCCTGATGATGTCCGAGTGCTATCTTATTGCATCCCAGCTCCTGAGCCACGTTGAACAGCTCCTTACGACGCATCCACGAACAAAGGAAACATGTAGGCTTCCCTTTTTCTTTGGCCTTGGCTTCATCGAAGCGGGTGGTGCGTATATGCAGGGGTACGCCCAATTGGTTGCAGAAAGCCTGCAACCACGTTGTATCAGTCTCATAGTGGATATTTTCCATCCTCACGTGGAGTGCTTCCACGCGGATGGCTGGCTTGTGGATGCGGGCCTGTGCTGCCAGCAACTCCAGCAGACAGAGCGAGTCCTTGCCACCTGAAAGACCCACGAGAATCTTGTCGCCATCCTCAGTTAGTCCGTACTTCACGAGAGCCGTACGGAAACGTCGTCTGATGCGTTCCTCCAGTGTCATTACATCTTGCCCTGATCGCCCAGATAAGAATCCTTGAAGCCCAGAAAGTAGAGCACGCCGTCCAGTCCGATGGTGTTGATGCTCTGTTTGGCGTTGGCCACCACACGCGGCTTTGCATGGAAGGCGATACCCAGTCCGGCTTCCGAAATCATGGGCAGGTCGTTGGCACCGTCGCCCACAGCGATGGTCTGAGCCAGATTCACTTTCTCCACCTGGGCAATCAGCTTCAGCAGTTCGGCCTTACGCTGGCCGTCCACAATGTCGCCCACGTAGTGACCTGTCAACTTGCCGTTCTCGTCAATCTCCAACTCGTTGGCATACACATAGTCGATGCCGTAGCGACGCTGCAGATACTCGCCAAAGAAGGTAAAACCACCGCTGAGGATGGCAATCTTGTAGCCACACCTCTTTAATATGGTCATCAAGCGGTCGGCACCCTCTGTGATAGGCAGATTCTCGGCAATCTCCTGCATCACGCTCACGTCGAGACCCTTCAGCAGCGAGACCCTGCGCGTAAAACTCTCCTTGAAGTCAATCTCGCCACGCATGGCACTCTCCGTGATGGCACGTACCTCAGCACCCACGCCAGCTCGTTCGGCCAGCTCGTCGATACACTCGGTTTGGATGAGCGTGGAGTCCATATCGAAACAGATGAGACGGCGCATGCGACGGAACATATCATCCTTCTGGAACGAGAAGTCTATCTCCATCTCGCTCGACAGTTTCATCAGTCTGCGCTGCATCTCCTGACGGTTGGCAGGTTCGCCACGCAGCGAAAACTCGATGCAGGCACGAATGTGCTTGGCGGGGTTCTTGATACTCTTGCGACCCGTCATGCGTCGGATGGCGTCGATGTTGAAGCCCTGATCGGCAATGATGCGTGTGGCAGCCTCTATCTGTCGCGCTTCCAACGAGCGCCCCATGACCATCAGGATATAGCGGTTCTTGCCCTGGTGTCCCACCCAGTCCTCGTACTCATCGTCGCCAATGGGCGAGAAGCCAATGTTTACCCCCAGTTCGGTGGCCTTGAACAGCAGTTCCTTCATCACCTGACCTGAGTTCATCTCGTTCATGCGGATGAGAATGCCCAGTGATAGGGTAGAGTGGATGTCGGCCTGACCGATGTCGAGAATCTGGGCGTCGTACTTTGCCAGAATACCCATGATGGAGGCCGTCAGACCAGGACGGTCCTGCCCCGTGATGCGTACAAGTATTTGTTCTTGCTTGTCAGTTGCAGTCTGTGTCATCTGTGAAATCTGTGTTATTGTTTGTCGAGAAAACGTTCTGTCAGTCCTTTATAACTGTCTATGCGACGGTCGCGCAGGAACGGCCACCAGCGGCGTACCTGTTCGGAACGCTCCATATCGATATCGACGATGATGCTCTCCTCGTCGTCTGTAGAGGCTTCGTAATAGAGTTCTCCCTGTGGTCCGCAGACGAACGAGGTGCCCCAGAAGCGTTGAGGGGTAAGCCCCTTTTCTTCTCCCACACGGTTGACGGCTACGACGGGCAGACCGTTGGCAACAGCGTGTCCGCGCATCACCGTCTGCCAGGCCATACGCTGGCGTTCCTGTTCGTCGGGTGTGTCGTTGGGGTCCCAGCCGATGGCTGTAGGATAGATGAGCATCTCTGCACCAGCCAGCGCCATGAGACGAGCTGCCTCAGGATACCACTGGTCCCAGCACACCAGCACGCCCAGACGTCCTACACTGGTATCGATAGGCTGGAAGCCCAGGTCGCCAGGCGTGAAGTAGAACTTCTCGTAGTAGCCAGGATCATCGGGGATGTGCATCTTACGATACTTGCCAGCGATGGTGCCGTCTTTCTCGAAGACGACGGCCGTGTTGTGGTAAAGGCCTGGTGCACGTCGTTCGAAGAGCGAGGTGACCAGTACGATGCCACACTCGCGTGCCACACGTCCATAGATATCTGTCGAGGGTCCAGGGATGGGCTCTGCCAGATTGAACAGATCGACATTCTCCTCTTGGCAGAAATAGAGCGAGTTGTGCAACTCTTGTAGCACTACCAGTTGGGCGCCTCTGTGAGCCAGGTCGCGAATGCCGTCACACAGCCGTTCTACGTTGTTCACCGTATCTTCAGTGTTGTGCTGCTGTAGGAATCCTATCTTCAGTTTTCTCATATATTGTCTAATTAGCTTGGAATCAAAAAGTTGACGACCTCCAGTTCTGCAGTCAGCCTGTATTCGCCGACAGGCGTCTCCATCAGTCGTCCGTCAATGCCTACTAATGCCTTTGGCGCCTCTTCAACACGCATCTCCTGTGTGCGATAGGGGTGCACGCTGTTGTGGTTCAGGAAGCGTCCTGACACCAGCAGCCACAGTCCGCTGAACAGTTGCAGCACCTGTGGGTCATAGACCACCGTGACGTCGAGCATGCCGTTGTAGGGTACGGCGCTGGGTGTCTGTCCATAGCCTCGAGCATTGCCCACGCAGACGGTCATAATCTTGCGGTCCACCACCTCCTCGTTGATGTGGATACGCATCTTGTAGTCCTTGCGATGGAAGATTTTCAGGATGATGGACGAGATGAACGACAGCATCTTCGAGCCAAACAGTTTGCGCGTCTGCTGGCGCAGGTTCATGATATCGGCTGTGGTACCAATGTTGACACAGTTCAGAAAGTAGCGATGCTGAGGTTTACCGTTCTTGTCAGTATAGCGTATGCAGCCCAGGTCAATCTTTCTGACGCGTCTCTTGACGAGCCACTCTACGGTCTGGACGTCATCATCCTCCTTGAATCCCCAGAAGCGGGCAAAGTCGTTGAGTGTGCCGTTGGGAACCAGTCCCAGACAGATGCCGTCACGAACAGCCTTCTCTTCTTTCATCAGACAGTTCACGGCATCGTTGAGTGCCGAGTCGCCGCCTACGATGACGATGGTCTTGTAGCCGTTGCGTATCAGCATGGTCACCAGACGCTCCACGCTGTCAGACTTCTCGCTCTGCACAAAGTCGTATTTTACACCTTGTGCGTCCAGCTCATGTTGCAGCCTTTCCCAGCGTTTGCGCTTGCTTCGTATGCCGTTTCGTGGGCAGTAGAGAATGCCCCATCTGTTGTCTTCAGTCATCATCGTTGCCTGTAATTATCCTGCAAAGATACTAATTAATTATGAATTAGAGAGCGAAAATACAGTTTTTTTTGAAAAATGCATGCACAAGGACCTTTGTTCCTGATATTTTTCGTACCTTTGCAACAAAGATTCAGCGATTATTACTACATGAAACAGAACAGTAACTACAGACTGGCAGCCGAGTGGGAGCCACAGAGTGGTGTGCAGCTGACGTGGCCCCACGCCCAGACCGACTGGGCACCAATGCTCAACGAGATAGAGGATACCTACAGGGTGATGGCACGCGAAATCATGAAGCGTGAGCCGCTACTGGTAGTGGCACCTGCCGTCATCAACCCCTTTCCAGACGAAAATGACACAAAGGGTCTGACCCTTTGTGCGATTTCTAGCAACGATACGTGGGCCAGGGATCATGGTTTTCTGACGCTGGTTAATGATGAGACGGGCGACTGTCGTCTGCTCGACTTCTGTTTCAACGGCTGGGGCGAGAAGTTCGAGGCCGCCTTGGACAATGCCATCAACCGTCGCCTGTACGAAGGAGGGTGGGTGAGGGGCACCTATGAAGACCACCTTGACTTCGTGCTCGAGGGAGGCTCTATCGAAAGTGACGGCAAGGGCACCATTTTCACCACCACAGGCTGTCTGATGGCTCCTCACCGCAACCAACCGCTAAGCAAGGAGCAGATCGAAGAGCGTCTGAAGGATAGCCTCTGTGCCCAGCGTGTGCTGTGGATAGAATATGGCCATCTGGCTGGTGACGATACTGACGGCCATATCGATACGCTGGTGCGCATCTGTCCTGACGACACCTTATTATATATAGGATGCGATGATCCTGACGACGAGCACTATGACGACTTGCAGAAAATGGAACAACAGTTGGCGACATTCCGCACCATCGACGGAAGTCCCTACCGTCTGCTGCGTCTGCCCCTGCCCAGCCCCATCTTCGATGAAGACGGGGTGCGTCTGCCTGCCACCTATGCCAACTACCTGGTCGTCAATGGTGCCGTGCTGGTGCCAACCTACAATCAGCCCGACCTGGATCAGCAGGCCCTCGACACTATACAAAAAGCGTTCCCAGAACGTGAAATTGTGGGCATCGATTGTAGGGCTGTCATTCGCCAACACGGCTCGTTGCATTGCTGCACCATGCAGTATCCTGAAAAGGTGTTGCGTCAGGTATAGAGAGAAGGAAAACTACAGAAAACGGTCGTATTTTTGTCAGGAAACCACTTTTTTGTCGTTAAAATGCAAATTTTTTAAAAATAATTTTGTCATACGTCGAAAATTGCGTACTTTTGGAGGAAAATCTACAACTATACTCAATAATTAAAACGATAAACCTAAAATAGGAACTATGAGTTATTTACGATTTGAGAAAGCCGTGATGACCAATCTTGAGGAGAGTCTCCGTCGCGAATTGCTCCGTACCAACCGTAGTGGCGCCTACAGCTCGTCAACGCTTGTTGACTGCAATACGCGCAAGTACCACGGTTTGCTGGTAGTGCCTGTACCTGAGATTGACGACGAGAACCATGTGCTCTTGTCGTCGCTCGATTGTACGGTGGTGCAGCATGGTGCCGAGTTCAATCTGGGACTCCACAAGTATCAGGGCAACCATTTCAGTCCGAATGGCCATAAGTACATTCGGGAGTTTGATGCCAGCTTGGTGCCTACCACTATCTATCGTGTGGGAGGTGTCATCCTGAAGCGCGAAACCATTTTCCAGGCTTACGAGGACCGCATCCTCATCCGCTACACGCTGGAGGATGCCCATTCAGCTACAACGCTGCGTTTCCGTCCGTTCCTGGCCTTCCGCTCTGTGCGTCAGTTTACGCACGAGAACTCTGTGGCCAGCCGTGAGTACCATCTCATCGAGAACGGTATCAAGACCTGCATGTATCGTGGCTATCCCGACCTGTTTATGCAGTTCAACAAGAAGAACGAGTTCATCTTCCAGCCCGACTGGTATCGTGGCATTGAATATCCTAAGGAGCAGGAGCGTGGCTATGCCTCCAACGAGGATCTCTATGTGCCTGGCTATTTCGAGGTGCCCATCAAGAAGGGCGAGAGCATCGTGTTCTCGGCTTCTACCTCAAGCATCAAGACCAGCACGCTGAAGACGCTGTTCCAGAAGGAGATTGACGTCCGCGTACCTCGCGACAACTTCTATCATTGTCTGGTGACGGCTGCCCATCAGTTCCACAACCGTCAGCCCAACGACGACCGCTATCTCTTTGCCGGCTATCCTTGGTTCAAGGCTCGTGCACGCGATACGTTCATTGCCCTGCCAGGATTGACCCTCGCCATCGAGGAGGACGATTATTTCGAGCTGGTGATGAAGACAGCCGAGAAGGGTCTTCGCGAGTTCATGGAGGGCAAGCCCCTGAGTGTGAAGATTTACGAGATGGACAAGCCCGATGTGCCCCTGTGGGCCACGTGGGCCATTCAGCAGTATGCCAAGTACGTGGGTCGCGACAAGTGCTTCGCCATGTATGGTAAGCTACTGAAAGACATCGTGAAGTATATTGAGAAGGGTGGTCACCCCAACCTGCGTCTCGACGACAACGGCTTGCTCTTTGCCGATGGTCGCGACCAGGCCATCACCTGGATGAACTCTGTGGCCAACGGTCGTCCTGTGGTGCCTCGTTCTGGCTATATCGTCGAGTTCAATGCCCTGTGGTACAACGCCCTGAAGTTCTGTGCTTCGATGGCTGCCGACCAGAATGACAAGAAGGTGCAGGAACACTTGGAGGCGCTGGCCCAGAAGACCAAGCAGTCGTTTGTCGATACGTTTGTCAACGAGTACGGCTATCTGCTCGACTACGTGGATGGCAACATGATGGACTGGAGCGTTCGCCCCAACCAGATCTTTGCCGTAGCCCTCGACTACTCGCCCCTGTCGCAGCAGCAGATGAAGAGTGTGGTAGATATCTGCACACGCGAGCTGCTGACGCCCAAGGGCCTGCGCTCGCTGTCGCCTAAGAGCGGCGGCTACAACCCCATGTACGTGGGTCCGCAGACACAGCGCGACTATGCCTACCATCAGGGTACGGCGTGGCCTTGGCTGGGCGGCTTCTACATGGAGGCCTGCCTTAAGCTCTACAAGCGCTCGCGCCTGTCGTTCATTGAGCGTCAGATGGTGGGCTATGAGGACGAGATCGACTATCATGCCATCGGTACCATCTCTGAGCTGTTCGACGGCAACCCGCCCTTCCATGGACGTGGCGCTATGGCCTTCGCCATGAACGTTGCCGAGATTTTGCGCACGATGAAGTTGTTAGAGAAATATTCGTATCAAAAATAATAGGAGGAACGCTATATGAAAGTATTAATGTTTGGATGGGAGTATCCTCCTCATGTGTTTGGTGGACTTGCTACTGCTAACTACGGTATCTCTGAAGGTCTGAAGGCTCAGGGCGACATCGACACCGTGCTCTGTCTGCCGCATCCCTTTGGTGATGAGAGTCAGCATGCCTGTCGCATTGTGGCCATGAACGCCGTGCCCATTGCCTGGCGCGACGTCAACTATGACTATGTGAAGCAGCGTGTGGGCAACATCATGGACCCCGA
>Ga0247610_10002032_pt1 | contig 24017 bp, 28 predicted proteins | sample 174DNAGHGhighgp2_FD_193483 | JGI IMG/M metagenome (GOLD analysis project Ga0247610, IMG submission 193483) | Sheep rumen microbial communities from Palmerston North, Manawatu-Wanganui, New Zealand - 1742 DNA GHGhigh gp2 | ecosystem: Host-associated > Mammals > Digestive system > Stomach > Rumen...
CCGGTATTCCATTCAATATTGACAACTTCAGTCTCCTCTAGCATTGGCATAAACTTAATCGCCACGCAATCTTTAGGACGCACTTCGGTTGTATTGTTTACTCGCCATTCATCACAAGGTTTAATTACAATTCCATCAAGTGCAAATGGACATTTTTCACGATAATGTGAAAATTTCTCGTAATACGTTTCGAAGTTTTTGCGTGTTAATTTGTCAATGAAATAAAAATCAGGCAAATTGTGCATTTCAACAAACATTGTCCAACCTTTATCTTGCCAACCATTTTCTGTATTGAAACGAATGTCATAAATCACGATGGACAAATCATCAAGCATCGAATTGAGCTCCTCATCGTTTGCATCGTAGTCTCTGTTAAGCAGACCCGAAACAAACGAACGCGGATTGACAAAATCAGAATACTTTGCCGCAAAAACTGACTTGTCAATCAGAACCTCACCACGAAGCGTATATTCCTTACACGCAATGTTGGTATGAGTCTCGTCAAATTTTCGAATGATATGATTATAAATGTCTTTTCCATATTCACCATCACCCCGAGATGAAATTGCAACAATTTTGTTGTCCTTTACAATTGCTTCAAAAGAACAACCATCGAATTTTGCGCCGATGATAACTGGTTTGTCCTGATAGTTTCTATAAATATAACGGCAAACCTCGTAATAATAGTTGTCCCAATCAATTGAACCATCATCGGACGCTTTAATTTGCACCTTCGAAAGTGAACCCATAATGTACGGATGTTTTACCGTATAACTTGGATTGTGTTTTGCGCCGATATACGATTTGTTTTCAAGTCCAAGTTTTTTCTCGAGCTCGTCAAATTCGAAGTCCTCCATAATCGGGGTACCATTATAATACGCTTCTTTTGCTTTGTTGTAAAGTTCTAAATCACTCATAATCAATTACTTAAAGTATTCAATAATGTTTTTTACTGCTTCTACAATGATAAAACCAAGACCAAATCCTGCAATAACCATATAAAGTATTTCTACAAAATTATTCATCGTTTTTAGAATTATCTTTACTTATAAGTTCGTCAAGATACGATGTTGCGAGATTTACAACCTTATCAGGAAGTTCTTGAATTTGTTCATTACCTTGTACATATTCCAAAACAGTTCCGCCGAGATAAATCATACAAGCTTCTTTTGTTGAAGGAATAAACACGGTACATGCTGCAAAGAATACGGACAAAACAAATCCAACAATTGTGTTCAAACGCATTGTCTTGAAAAGTTTGTAATTATGATAATCTTCGTCTTCAACAAGCGCGTTTACAAACATTCCAAACAGAATACCAGTAAAAATTATTGTAAAAATTATAAACAATACAAGCAAATGTTCACTTAAATTAACAATGCCGTCAAGGCGGGTAATCCAATATAAATCTGACATAATTATTTTATTTTAATTTCTAATTCTTCTTTGCGGTTTTTTCAGGCTTTATTTTCTTAATTAGACTGTTTTCGCCAACCATAAATTTCGTTTGACCGTCAATAGGATCTTCAACCTCGATAAGATATTTGTACCCAACGTTCAAACTTTTAAACATAACATCGATAATTTTGGCAATATGTTCATTACCGTTTTTATCCCGATAGAGCACCTTATTTCCTGGTTTGAATACGCTCTTTTCAATTTTCAATTTTGCATTAGGAAACCACATAATTTTTTTTAATTTTTATTACAATATAACATAGCAAATTTGAATGAAAAATTAACACTCAAATTTGAAAGATTCTTCTTTATTACCTAAACAATCTACAAACACAATATTTTCATGCGTTGTTACTTCTTTGAAACATGTATGACCAACAACCTGTTTGTATTGCGCATTTCCTCTGAAGATATTTGAGCAAAGCAACGCATTTGGACGAATCCACATTGGTGATTGCGTTGGTGAGTCGCCACAGTAATCACCAGGCGTTGCATTTACGGACCATGAAAAAATATTTTTACGTCTTTCCCAAAATTCATTTACTGTATTCGCAACAAAATCTGGGTAAAATACAATTTGTTTGAAGCAACCATCTACCGATTCGTACCATTTTCCTTTCCAATAAAACAAATTATAATCGTCTGGTTTTAATTTTGCTTTATAACCGATGTAATTTTTTTGTTTGTAAAGTTCAAGTCCCTCATATGCTTCTTTTATTGTATTGCATTTTTCGGAGAAATCATCGGACAAGTCACAAAAATAATCAGGTATATTCTTTTTTGATATACCATCATACTGTAAATATGTACGATAAAACCAAAGCGCTGAAACACCTGAATGCGTTATAATATATTGATTATTAACAGAATGCGCTACAACAAATAGATCTTTGTATGTTTCAAATAATTCACAAATATCGTGTTGATGCAAATAATCGTGACGTGTCATTCGTTCGCCATTGCCCAACCAATGCCAATGATCTTCATCATGATTGCCTAAAAGCAAAATGGTATCGGGATATTGATTTTTGAATTTTACAATATCCATAAAATTACGTTTGCAATCTTCAAACGAAAGATTTTTGTCATATGGAGAAAAGTAATCCCCGACAAATATATTTATTGCACCGGGGACAACCAAATTTTTCCAGCATGTTCTTCCGTGTATGTCACCAATTACGTTGTACAACATATTTTTATGCATTAAATGTTTTCTTGAACTCTTCTATATCATGCACCAAAAATTCACCAACATCTTCTTTGTTGATTGACAGTTTCCATTGTGTAAGCGGTTTATTGTCGGTTTCAGAATTTCCTTCCCAACCTTCACCTAAATATTCAAGACAGAATTCAATTTCCTTCATTTGAACAAAACGCTCGCCATTTACAATAGACTCGCCAACCTGTTTTTGAAACATTTTTGTGTATTTGTTTTCTTCTTGAACAAAACCTAGTTCTTTCAAGTATTTTTGAATTTCTTCTAACATATTTTTATTCAGTTTTTGCTTCAATTGGTATTTCGTGAATTTTTTTGTTTACCGAAATTGCAATCTCAATTTGATTGATTGCTTCATCTCGATTTTGGTCGGAATCGAATATAAGTTTAAATGCCAAACCATTACAGAAAAACAACAATCCCCGACCGTATTGTGTTTTTTCATATTTGATAACGGAATCCATATTTACCGTTATTCCATTTTTGAATTTTATCCACATAGTCTTCAAATATTATGAGTCAACAATCTCATTTGCATATTCAATCGCGTCATCCAAAGCTTCGTTGTAGCTGTTGAATAAATTGTTAGAATAATGATTTTTTATCAAAAAACCATCTTTGTCCCATTTGGAAACAAGATAACGATATGTACCTGTGTGTTTAGGTGTATTTTTAACCACATTTATTACAACAGTTACTTCGATGTCAATTCCATTTGTTCTGAGTTCGTCTCTGTTCATATTATTAAGATTTTATAAAAGTTATAATAGGAGGATTAATTTCTGCTACCATTAAACGATGCTTTCCTAGAATATCGCCTACAGCAATCATTGGACCATCTGAAAAATCAATTGCTGTATAATTGTCTTTTTCACCATGCAGACTATATGGAAAACTAGCGCCAATTTGATAATTGAACTTCGATTCAAACGAATAATCTTTTGAAATATTTGCTTCAACCAAATCAAGAACCGTTTCGCAATTGTTTGTACGAGTATATAGATTAATGCGAATAGGAATATTATGTTCCTTTGCAATCTCTTTCATTTCTGTGTATTTGTCCTTCATCATAAATAAAAATAGAAAAAGGAGAGTAAAAATTAACTCTCCTTGAAATGATACACGTATTTGCCGAGGTGTCCACACAAAACAGAACCGTGCGCCCAAATTTGCATATTTGCTCGAATTACTTTTCGACAGAACCACATATCCTCACCAATACAATACTCGCCTGTGTTTGTTGCAATAGGTTCGCCTTCATGTGCAAAGAAGAACCAAGGCTTTTCGATTTTTTCGAATAGGTCACGACGGATAAGTGCACATCCAAGACCGCAACAATCTACTTGCGTAATATAACCACGTTTCAATTGCGACTTAGGCAAGAAGAACGGACAATATACTTCTTTGTTTTTGTCAGAATGATAATAAAGCGTTGTAAATGGGTCAGGTGATGTAAGCGTTTGTTCCTCTTTTCGTGGATATGTTCCAACTGAAAAATACCAATTCATATTGTACAAATCGACAAGCGCGTTCTTTGGAAGAATCACATCATTATCCACAAAAAAGATATAATCAAAACCCTCATTCATCATCATATCAGCGAGAGAATTTCTTCCATCTGCAACATTGTATGCGTGAATAATTCGAAGTGTTGTTTCTACGTCATCTGGAACATCGAGGTTATAAATTGATTCCATAACTTCGTGCGCAACTGTTTCTGCAGTTGTTATGGCAATCATTATTCGTTTCTTTTTGTCAGCCATTATCTTGTTGTATATATTTTTTCAACTTTTGAAAGTCGTAATTAAAATAGCCATAATTCGGCACAAATTTTAAATTTACATCAACAATTCCGTCGTCATCAACAAAGGCTTCGCATTCAAATCCACCGCATGCTGTAAATCCATAATCATCTTTTTTTGATTTAAGCATATTTTTAACGGCTTCTTTTACAACGTATTTTGCCATATCAATGATTTCCTCTTTTGATACAACATGAAGTTTTCCATTAGGCAACCCGTATTCCCAACCCATATTGAACATAACGTCATAAACGTGGTCAATGTCAATATCGTCTACTGTTCGTTCAGCGATTTCATCAAGATGCTCTTCAAGTGTGTTTTTTGTTTTTGCTGAATAATAGTGGTCAATTTCATTTTCCGCCAATTGCTCAGCCATTTCTTCAACGCTATAACCCTCATCTAGCATTTGTTTCAATACGTTTTTGTATTGTTCTTTTAATTCTTGTTGTTCCATATTAGTAATCTGAATTTTGAGGTTGTAATGTTAATAATCCTTCGTTTCGCCACATTTCTACGCAAGAATTTGAATCTTCGAAAACTGCGATAACGTTGTATTTTCCTTTTATGTGTTGTTCGTATAGTTCTTTTTTGACAACATTTCCTTTGCCAAACTGTTTTTCAGGACGCATAATCAGCGTATATGAACCACCGTAATTGTCCGCCAACCATTTTTCAGTTTGTTCGCGTACACTTTCAGGACGACCTGTTAAGAAAAATATTTTTGTATGATTTTCAGACAATGTAATTAACATATCGCTCATACGCCAATCAATTTTGTCTTCAGGAATTCGGCCCCATTCAAACGGTTCGCGTCCTGTGTGTTCAACAAGTGTGCCGTCCAAATCACAAATAACACATTTCAATAAACCTGCTTGATACGGAATTGTATTGTTTACGCGATAGTCTGTAAGTTCAGCCTCATATTTTTCTTTGCAATATTGTTTATAGAAGCGTTGCATTACCTTTTTTGGAATATACAAACCACCTGCGGCCTTGCGAGCTTCACTGCGTTTCATTGCTTCTTTGTATGGAATATACAGCGGAACATATTCGATGTTGCATCCAAGTTCTTTTGAAAGCGCCTCCCATTTGGCAATTGTTTTTGGATTCAAGTTTGTGGCGTCAATAATAACATCGTGTTTGTTTGCAATTGCTTCACGTATCATTTTCACTTCGATTTCGGAAACAATCTTTTCATTTTCCATTGTATATTCGCCGCCGCCAACCGTCATACGAATATCGTCACGACAAACCACAACGGCTGTCATGTCGACTTCTTCGATATAATTTTTTGTCCATGTTGTTTTTCCTGCGCACGGACAACCTTGTAAAACTATTAACTTATTCATTATTCAAATGTTTTATCGGAAATGTCACAAATATGTCCTTTCAAATCGGAAACCATTTTGCGATAAGTTCCTTTCTTTTTGTCAATTACTTCATCGGAGAAAACTCGTAATGTATTTTCAGGATTTTGTTTGTGAAACTCGCATAACTTTTCAAGTTCTCCTGGTGTCAAATCTAAATAAATCATTGTTTTTGTTTGTTTTTTTTATTTTAAAACAGGAAACCACAAATCATTTGGTAGTGCTTCAATCTTTTCAAATTTCATCGGATTTCGCATAATCAACCATGTGTGTTTTCCTTTTGATTTTCCTTTATAAATTGCTTCGCATTTGTGGACCTCGTTATCAGCATCATAACCGGCAAAAGAAAAAATAGATCCTTTAAACTCAATCATCTTTCCTGACTTTCTGTGGTCAGCCCAAAGTTTAACAACCTGATTTTTTAACGGTTTGTACTCCGAAAACAAATTATAATCTGAACGTTTCATATTGAATAAATTTTAATGGTTACAAATTAATATAACAAAAAACTGGTGAAAATTAATCCCACCAGCTTTCACATCCCGTTCCATCAAATTCTTCAACCCACAATTGATAAAATCCTTGTTTTTCGTATTCTTCGTATTTTTGAGGATCCTTTTCCTTCAGTTCAGCTCGTTTTTCATCAACACGTTTTGCAAGTTTCTTTTCATTTTGTCCATTCATAATTTCGAATATTCGTTTGTTTCGCTTTGGACGTATTTTCTCATATTCGATAATATCAATTGTTGAGTCAAAATTGTGTTCAAGCAATTGTATCAGTTCTTTTATACGGTCAATCTTTTTATTTCGAGATACTTCTTCTTCGTGACCATGCTCAAGACATTTTACTAGATTTTTCAAACCAAAAATTTGTAAATCACGAACATATGCATAGTCCCAATTTCGATATTCCCAAAGAATATGTCGAAAATTGAAAAGATTTTTGAAAAACCACTTAACATTGTAAAAAAACAAATCAATTGGATCCCATATATAGAACTCAATAAAGTCTTTAATCGACTCCCAAACTTTCTTAAATGCTTTCATAACAATTGTAATATATCAATTCAATACAATAAATTAACAAAAATAGCAGTTTTTTGACTTCTAAGACATTTTTATTAATAAAATGATAATTTATATGTCATACTAAAAATAATGTCATACAAGGCAAAAAATAAAGGTGATTGATAAACAACCACCTTCATTCTCATATTATGTCTTATACAAATTATCGAATAATTGCAGACATACCGCCTTTCTTGTAAATTGTAAGTTCTTGTACCATCTTTCCTGCACCCATACCCGGTTCGATTGATGTTGAAAGAACAAGCATTTCGTTATTGATTACATCGTCTGTGTTGTTGGATTCATCGCAAACATTCAAGTATTCGTACAAACCGTGATTGTTCTTAACGTTTTCACAGATGTAGTCAGCTTTGTTCTTAATCAAGTCACGTAAGTATGGTGTATTGAATTCCCATTGATAATCTTGCATTAACTTTTCGATTTCATCTTGTATATAAATAACCAATTCACGAACGTTAATCTTAGACAATGCTGTTACAGGAGTTTGTTTTGCAGTTTGGTTAGAATTGATGTAAGTGCCAAGACGAGGAACATAAACCATGCAGTTAACACCCATTGGTTCAAGGATATCCAAATCGGCACGAGTAAAGTTGAACTCAGGACCAACCAATCCAGCGTAAATCATTCTACCATAAGTAGGACCAGCAACAATATAGTATGGTTGACGACTTTCGTATTTCTCTATAAAGTTATTTGAAACAAGTGCAGCCGCAGGTACAATTGTCTTAACAGTACCATCGCTGAATACCAAAGGAGTATTGTATGATGAGAAGCTTGCGCCGTTTACCTCAGATACAAGTGAGAACAATAATGATGCAGGTTTACGTTTGTTGCCACCATCATCAATGAACTTAACTTGCAATCTTCCTTGGTCATCTTTGAATGATACGTATTGACAATTCTTAAATGTCTTCATTGCAGGGAAGTTCAAGAATGCAACTGCGTTATCTTTTTCCTTGCAAATAAGTGACAATTCCTTATGAAGTTCTGTATCTACAAGACCTTCGAATGTATCAACAACATAACGGAAATCAATATCTGCTTTGCTGGTCAAACCAACGCGTAAACCTTGATATTCGGTCAATGCGCTCAAAATGAAGTGATGCCATTGTAGTTTGTACCAATCATTTGTAGATTCAGGTTTTTCATGTGTATATGTGTAACCTTCAAAGTAGAATGGTTTCAATTCATAATCGGTTACAGATGCTGAGTGATTGCACAATACAATTGTTTCAGTTCTATCAAATTCACGTTCATTTCCTTCGAAGTCAACAACTGTCATAAAGTCTTCATCAAGTTTTGTAATTGTACGAACTTCATTGTCTACCAAAATACGATTACCAACCTCAAGACCTACAGACAAGAAGTTGAATCCGTTTTTCGTACCTGCAATAATTTCACCAATTGTAAATCCACTTACTTTTGCATATACAATAGAATCAAGTGTAGCTTCTTTCTTGTATATTTCTTTTGCATAAACATAAATCAATTCATCAATCAATTCGGATGCTGTATTATTTGCGGCACGATATACGGTATACTCTTTATTGTTGTCAATTTCAGTTCCAGCATAACGATAATAAGTGCTAGGTGTTAATTCAACAACAACCCATATTCCCGTTTCGGATTCTACACTGCCTTCAACGGTATACAATTGCATTGCTTTACCGGCAACCAATGAATGTACAACGTATTCGTTTCCTACAAATCCTTCTACGGAATTTTCAATAACTTCAATTGTTGTTTTACCTGTTGTTTTGTCTTGTGAAACGACTTTAGCTTTTCCGTATGCCAATTCGTTTGTTAATGCTTCGCTGTTGTATGATTTGAATGCGTATGTTGCATGTTCTGTATCGTAAACAGGAAGTGTTGAAAGGTCTTCAAATTTATAGCCGGATGTATCTTTTACAAATTCGATGCCGTCATTACGATAAACATCATCATTCAAAATAAGCAATTCGTTTGAACCCATATACGTCTTACCTGTTGCAACAAACAACTTAACTTTAAATTCTACATTGCCAATTGTACGCGTTGCTGGACCATCATATTCGTATTCACAACCACCAAAGTACTTAACGATTTTGTTTTGCTCTGGAGACAATGTGCTTACTGTACCTTCATACTTGATAAAGTCTGGGTCAAATGCAGTAGCTTCTTTATCTGCATCAAATGAATAATCGTAATTGTATTTCTTTGTTAGCAATACATCACCGTCTTTAACTTCTTCCATTTCAGTTGCTGAGAAAATTTCAGTAGTATGTTTCAAAGGAGCACTAAATGCAGCATTGGATGTCCAACCTGTTGTAACAAGTTCGTTAATTTTAACATCACCACTGTAAAGCAAATCGCTATTGAAGTGCATCATCATCTTGTGCAATGCATTATCTGAATTAAATGCAAGGTCAAGAGAAACATATGTACCAACTTGATTTTTGAAATATGGAAGCAAGCAACCACTGTAAGAATTTACAAAGTTGGATGCATCGTCAGCAGCAAGTGCAGCAAGTGTATCAACTTTTTCGCCAAACGCGTTTTCAATGTATTCTTTCAAAACAGGTTTGCCTTCAGAATTAATATAAAAATACTTGTTAAGAGGTTCTGTTGCGCACAATGCAGGTGTAAATTCACCACGGAACACATAAATTTCAGCAAAGAAATCAGATACAAGCAATGATGAATAATCTTTATCACCATCTACAAAGTAATCAGGAATTTCTTCTCCTTGTGATGAATACCAATTTGTAATTGTTACATCATAACCAGTTGGCTTGTAACCACGAATAAATACTGAGCAAGATGTATCTTTTGAATCAGCGGCCGAAATAGAAATATAACTCTTATCAACGTCTGAACCGGTTGATGTTGCTGACAAAATTGCTTCTGGGTCAAGCTTCCAGAAACGTGTTGTATCGTAAATGTCTTCAACAAAAACGTCCTTAAGTTTGATTTCATCACCAACGTTAAATGAGGTAGCCTTCAAAGTTTCACCTGCAAATTTTTTCAAGTTAAGTGCAATAATTGGACCTTTTGCAAGAGCTTGAAGTGCCATACGATGGAAGAAGATACCACGTTTTTCCATTTTCTTGCTAATATCACCGAAGACTGTTTTGAATTCTGTGTCTGATTTGATATAAATAGGTGTATTGAAAGGACCTTTATCTGAATAACCTACAACAAGACGTAGCACTTCAGCGTCCACACCTGCTATTTCAGACTTATCCCAAACAAAACGATAAATACCGCTAGATTTGATTTTCGCTAAATAGTTAGGTAAACTCATATTCTTTAATTTTATTATTTTCTATTGTCAATAATAAATAAATCGCCTACAACAATAAAATAGGATTGATAACCAATTGATTGTAAGCGATTTATAATGTAATATGTAAAATTTAAAAATTTTTACAGGTTATTTGCAGCAGATAGTTTTTGATTGATTGCCTGTCTTTCTGTTGTTTGTTTTGCAATGTAACCTGAAAGTTTTTGCATCTTCGGTTTTTCAGATTCTTTTTGCTTTTTTTCTGAATTATTGTTTACAGAATTTGTCATTTTTTGTATGTTGCCAACGGTACCAAAAACATCGCCTTGCGCAATCTTTTTTGCAGTATCGACAATATCGCTAACGGTTATTCCGTATATATTTCCAAGATATAATTTCTTTATTGGTTCAATTGTCTTTGTAAGTGCAGTTCCTGCAACCTGAGTAACAGCACCACCTAAAGGACCATTCAATCCTTTTGTACGGTTCAAATATTCGTAAATACCTATTTGACTTATTGTTCCATTGTCATGAATATTGCCAAGTTCATTTACACCAAACGACGGTAATTGCGTAAATTGTGATACTGTACTTGCTGCATTGTTTACTTGTGTTGTCAATACGTTCATACCGAACCAAGCGTTTTCAGGTTTAACACTTGCATATTCGGTGCCTGTTACACCTTTTGCATATGCATTTCCGTTGTAATTTGTATTATCCCAATAATTTTTATCTGCGTTAAGTATTTTTAATGCGTCTACATCAGGATATGACTCTGTACCGTGTACTTTTATATATTCACCATTATTTCTTTCTTTTTGAAGGTCTATTCGTATAAAATCCGTAACAACCTCCTGTAGTGCTTCATTGTAACGACTTTCATAACAATCATCAAAATTAATTGTTATTGTGTATTCGGGAGAAAACGGTCCTTCTGAAGTATTGATTGTACCAAACGCCGATTTTGCCGAGTTGTAATCAAATTCACAATTTCGTAATTCAATTAATTTAACAGATGGAACATAATAATCAGTATTTGATTCCGGAATTTCAATTCTATTTCCTTTATCGCCTGATTTACCACCTTTACCTCGTATTGGTGCATCGAATAACAACACACCCATATTGAACTTACGAAGGTTCGCTGGTACTATTTCCTTCTTATTCTGATAAGAAAAACATGCGCTCTTGTACAAATCTAACAATGTACCAATTCGATTATCATACGCATCATTTAAACATTTTATTGTAATTTGTCGTTTGCTATCTTCTAATTTGACTTCGCCATCTGAGAACAATTTACGTTCAAGCGCGCCGTCAAGACCGCTTAGTTCCTGAAAGTACCATGGCGATTCTGAATTGATTTCAGATAACAATATCAAAAAGCGTTTCAAATATTCTGCACGTTCCAATTCATCATTTAATAACAAAAAATCATACGCAGTATTCTTTACAGGTTCATTTTTCGCAGATGTTTGCTCTTCATCGTTTCCTTTACCTTTAAACGCGGCTGTTATCTTACTGATTTTACTTGCATCGGCGCTTAAATCATCAGATCCATCCAAAATGCCATTCAATCCAAGCAACCCGTTATCATCGTTAAAATAAAATACAAGTTTATAAAACAGCGCCGCAGGAGTATCATAACGATTTACACCTGTACGGTCAACCATTTTAAAGTTTGCGCGCTCGCGTATAAAATCTATGTAACTATAATAGAAATTATTGTTCATCTTCTAAATATGTATTTACTTGGTCGGTTGGACGAGTTAATATCAATGTATACTTCCAACCCTGGTCAAATCCGAAAAATCGTATTCTTGTACCAATAATAAAATATTGTCCTGATACTTGTTTATTCAGAGTCATCATCTGAGGGTCATCATTTGGTTCGCCTTCAACATCAGGAATATTTGTTTCTATTTCGTTTTCGTTTTTAATAACAGTTGCAATTTCATTTGCTTCGTACCAACGCAAATTGACTTTTCCACCGCGTTCTAATCCTAACAACGGTGTAGCAAGTTCAACAATTATCGTATTTGAATTGATTTTTTGCAAGAATGCACGTCTACAAATTTCGCTTTTGAAATAATCATAATCACCAAAAATCTCGCCACGATAAATTGTCTTTACAAACGTGTCCTTTTTAACATCACCATCCTGTATCAAAACACTAAATGGTTCTGTTTTGTCAATATAGTACGATTGAAGAACTTTATCAGTACCTGCACGAAGATTTCTGCCTGAACTATTTGCAACACGGTAATCTGTAATATACAACTGAGTATTTCTTACGCCGATTGCATTTGAAAGAATTGCGTCTTCCTCTTTTGCTTCAATTTCTTTTCCAGTTTCAGTATCAGGGATTACAGTAGGAGCAGTCCAAACCTTTATGTCGCTATCAATTGCGTTGTAACGTTCGAGCATATCACAAACAATAAGATAATTGCGAAGGTCAATCCATGCGTCAAGAACTTGGTCCTCTTTACCTGAAATACTTATCTCGTTTGTTATTGAATTTAGGAAGTTTGTATTTCGTAAGTATATATAACGTTCATCTTCAGTTCCATCGATGTTTGATGCTAATCCTAATTTGCATTGTTTTGCTACTTGGTCAAGATAATCGTATGTTGTTATTTTTCCAAATGCTTTTATTTGGTCTTGATACAACTCAGGCACATTATACTTTGCAAATATTGTTACCATTTCGCCATTAATCGAAACGTCATCTATAAAAAATCTCAAATTGATTTTTTTGTATGCGTTTTCGAATGGAGGAAGAATCTGTAGCAAAACAAGGTTGTCATTTCCAGGTTGGTCAAGCGATTTCGTAAATCCCAAATCATCACGGAATGTAAAATACAGTTCCGGCAAAAAGCCTGTCGAGTCTAATGAGAATCTTGTAACTTTATCCCAAAGAATTAAGATTTTGTTCACCTTGATTAGCGGTGCCAATATACCAGTAATCTTTGTTTGTTGCACCTCTGCTGGACGGTCTTCTGCGCATTCATCTTCGGAGGTTGCATACATAGGTTCTTCTATCTGTTCAATCTCCAAATCCGGGTCATATTTCACTGTTATTTGTGCCATTAATATATAATTACCTTTCTTGTTGAATCTATTTTAAAACGTTTATCGCCAATAACTGCTTCATTAGGTTTACGTTTTTCCTTTTTTCCTTTAGCAATAGGTTGTTTTGCTGCGTCTAAAGAAGCGGGATCCTTCTCGTCTGGGTTTTCTAAATAATAGAAAAGCGATATATCTGTAATATTTGGACATACAATAATTGCACCTTCATTTAATTCAAATGGGTTTGAAATTCCGTTTAGTTTACACAATACATCTTGATATTTATCTGTTCCGTATAGTTGTTTTGACAATAAATCCATACGTGCAACATAGTCTTTTGTTATTTCTACTACGTTGTAATCAAATTCTGGTGGAATCCTAAATGTTTTGTCAAGAAGATTGATTATTTTTTCATTTAGAACTTCACTCTTTATTTCAGATTTATTTATCAATAAAGGATTTTCTAACATATTTTACTGTTATTTAATTTATTGGTACAATTGCAAAAGTCTCTTCTCCATTTGCAGTTTTATAAGGTACTAATTCCGCTGAACGTCCGTATAATGTTTTAATATCTAATGATTCGGAACTTTGATAGCGAATTTTTTCGATATTATTGTTTTTTAATAATTCTTTAATACATTCTGAGTAAAATGGATCTATTACATACTTTCTTCCAACTCTTTTATAAAATTCAATATTTGCATTATATTTTTTAGTTGAACGTGTGATATTTGCTTTATTTACAAAGAATTCTCTTAATGTACAATTTTTAATATCTTTATAATTTATAGACGTGTAATCATTGTCGTTTCCAAATTCTATTTCACATTTTGGAGCATTTAAATCTCTTATGCTTTTAATATCCGTACAATGAGAAAATTGAACATTAAACTCAGACCTGTATTTTGGTAATCCTACTAATTCTACATTTGGCGAGCTGAACATTATTAGTATATGTATATCCAATCTTGAAATTGGTCCTAACGACATATCCCAATTGCTTAAATCAATTTTACAATCATGACAATACAAAAAATGTAAATCAACAGGTACCATTATTCCTTCTTTTCCTTTTTGTTTATAATAAGTGTAATATATACCTGCTAATTGTTTAGGCATTGTCGCTAAATCTTCCTTAGATATGTCAACAATTGTTTGTCTTGGTTGATTTTCAAAATCATCCATTACAATAAAGAAATTCCCATTAATACTCTTGACAGTGTATTTGCCTTTTCCTTTGAAATTAGGATTAGAGTCCCACCATTCGTATATTTTTGATGCTACTCCAGATTTTGTACTACCTAATATGCTTTCGTATAATGATTTCATGCTTAGACTTTAAATTTTGGTTTATATTCTTCTTTGATTGGACAACCATCAAATATATGTTCTATATTTTCCACTTTAGAAACGTTCCATTTAGAGATATCCTGATTGAATTTAGAATCTTTAAACATACCGAACATATCTTTTACTTTAGATACATTCCATTCAGAGATGTCCAAGTTGAATTCCGAACCTTTAAACATATAACGCATATCTTCAACGCTCGATACATTCCATTTTGATATATCCAAGTTAAAAATGGAATCATAAAACATATTACGCATATTCCTAACTTTCGATACATTCCATTTAGAGATGTCTTTATTGAATTTCGAAAAGGTAAACATGCCGTACATAGTTTCAACATCAGATACATCCCATCCAGATATATCACCATTAAATTCCGACATGTAAAATATATTACTCATATTCCAAACTTTCGATACATTCCATTTTGATATGTCTCCGTTAAAATTCGAATGTGAAAATATATTACTCATATTAGTCACTCTAGACGTATCAATCCAATTAAGAGAACACTTATTTCCTGCTAACTTAATATAATCGCTTATAATATTCTTAAGCTCTGATTTATCTCTTATCTTATATACGGCTACCAGTTTTTCTAAATCATCAATCAATTTTTGGTTCGCAACGCCACTTTTAAGCATTTTATCGATGTATTGAATGTAAGCTGTCTTCCCTGAACCTGTTGTACTTAATATGCTTTCATATAAGGTTGTCATAGTCTAATCGTAAATAAATTGCGTGATATGTGTTTACCTGTTCTTTCATGAGTAGCGACAGTTATTGTTTCAAAATTAAATTGTTCAGAATCACTTACAAAGAAATCAAAGTCGTTCTCATTTATCAAATAACCTTTGAAGATTGTTTTGAAGAATTCGTCTTCTGGTCCACTCCATTCAAATTTGTGGACGAGTGCTTTTCTCGCTTCTTTTTCAGTGAATTTAGGTGGCATATTACAAAGCGCTTCCCAAATCAGTTTTGCATCACTCCGTGAATTGTCATCTTTACTTTTCTTAGCACACCAATCTGTTTTAAGTTTGAGCAAATTGAATTGGGTAACAAACACATTTGGCTCGTTTACCTCAACAAGCATTTCGTCAGTGAACCTAAATGCTCCTGACTTAGTACTTTTCAATATAGACTCGTATAAGGATTTCATAAATGTAAATAATTGATTTATAACGTGTTTGGCTGAAAAAAATACGCGACACCATTGTGATTTTGTACCCATTCTTCAATTTTTTCCATTTCGTCTTTTCCTTCTTCTGCCAATGATGAATAGTTGATTTGAATACCTCCAGGAAGTTTAAATTCGAAACGACCATAAATTGAGCTCAATGCCTGTTTAGCGAGGCAAACAACAAATCTAAAGAAATAGTAATTGTTATAAAGGTCTTGAATTTTACAACGAACATAACAATTGATAAGTACATCCTGCCATTTCAAATCACCTAAAATTACAAGTTGATGCGAAAATATATTGTAATCATATGTTAAAGAAGAATTAAGCGTTTGGTTAAACGTGTCAACTTCGTAAAGACTTGTAACAACATCAGTCAATGAATAGCCAACCATTCCCGGGTTACCCATCAAACCTCCTCCGACAGAACCAACGCCACCAAAGTTTGCATATGAAGACATCATCATACGTTCCAATGAAAAATCTCCCATTGCACCATAACGCATTTGCGATTGTACACGATATACGCCATGCACACCAATAATTTTGTGAGGTAATGTAACAATTTTATTTATACCGCCTTTGCAAAATTCTGAATTTTTTATTACATACATTCTTTCTTCAGAACACCAATCAGAATTCAACCAAAACCATTCGGCTGCTTGTATGATGAACTCAGGTATTCTATCAATAGGCAAAGCAAAAGGAAGAGCACAAGATTGAGTTACCTCTTTTTGTACTCTTTGTATGAATTGAAAATCCACAGCATCCTGCCATTTTATATATTCTGCATTGTTCATAAATTCAAAACAACTTTATTGATTAAATAATAATTGTACAAATAAGCATATAAAAAGGACGAGCCCAAAAATTGAGTTCGTCCTTTCACAGTTTATGCAGTACTTTTATTAATTTTCAACAAATTGGTTTTCGATACCTTCAAGAGCAGCGATGTATGTGATAAAATGTTCTGACCAACCAGAAATCTCAGCAGTCCAGCAACCTTTGTAGTTCACACCATGCGTATGCGCCGATATGTCACAAATATAATTGTTCTTTGCAAAAGGTTGTGGAGTTTTATCTGCTCGGTCGCAATCTTGTGAGTCTGAGAAAATAATGATTCTGTCAAAATCATCTCCAGCAAATTGTTCTTTGCACCAATTCAAGCATTGACGAGTAAAAATACCACCGCCACCGATATTCTTCTTAGTGTCATATATTTGCTTTGCAATATCAAACCCACGTTTTGGATATTTAATCCACTCATGAGCACCAGTACTTGACCAGTCATCACCGGCTGTAGCAACAAGTTTATAATCCTCGCATTGATTTGCAGCCAACATTGCCATTGCACATGCTTGGTCAAGACGACTAAATGCGCTTCCACCTGATGTAAGACTACCCATTGAACCAGAAACATCTACGATAAATAGCGTCTTTCCAGGAAGCTTTGGTAATTTCTTATATGAGTCAATCATTTTATCCTCAATATCACGCTCAAATTCAGGACACATACGAGCAGCCTTCAAGTAATCAAGTGGCAAAAGCATTGCACCACGAAGGTTCTTGATACCGTCCTTGATAACTTTTTGTTCTACATTCGCTTTCATCATGTTTGAAATATTACGAAGCATAGCCATTCCTCCAATCTTACCCGTATTGATAAGACGTGTCCATGTCTCTTTCTTATCCTTACCTGTTGAAAATGCTACTTCCCATGTATCAGGTGTTGCCAAATTACGCTCAGCAATCTTGTTGAACAATTCTTGCTCAGTTTGGTTATTTGCTTTAGGGTGACACAAGAACATTACATCTCGAAGCTTAATTTCTGCATCACGGTCATACTTAGCAAATTGGTACTCATCAAAATTATGGAATGCAGCTGCAAGTCCACGTTTTGCTTGATTTGCCAACGGACGTTTACCGTCTTTCCAATAGATTGCCAAGAAATCGGTAATCATATCGGCACGAGTGATAATCTTAGGAAGAATATCTCCAACAAATGCTCGATGCTCCGGATATTTACACATCTCCGATACAATAAACAAAGGAGTATGACGTAGTTTTTGTACTAAACGACATTCCAATGCAAGAATTGCTACTTCCTCAGGTTTGCACAAAGGAATTAAACGTTTAATTTCATCTACAAGTTTCATTCCATCTACATATGCACAATCCTCCCAAAGCAAATTGGCAAGTGTAATACGACGAAGTTCTTGGATGTCAGATTGAACTGCAGCATGAAGGCCTGCACCTCCCGCCAAACGAACGGTAGACATTCTTGAGTCTACATGTTTTGTTGGATTTACTTTACTCATTGTTTTAGTTATTTAGATGATTTAATTAATGGTTTCACATAAAAAATGCCGGATAATAAAATTACCCAGCATTACAAAAAATTACAGGAACAATCGGCAGACCAAATGTTTATTTTAAAAACTTTAAAATTCGAAGTATGTCATGCCTTCACCATGTAAAATATATTTATAATACTGGAACAAGTTGAAAGAGATTGTAAGATTTGAACTTACTGAAATTAGAATTTGAAATCTGATTTGTTAACCGATGAAACTCTTTCATTCACCAAGTATATAATATTTCTCAAAAAAGTCAAAGAACAATGGAATGTGGTTTTTTGTCTTTTTAATATTATTGGGTCCGGAGTACGGGGGTTACCAATAATATTCAGCAGACAGACTGGTTCTTGTTTAACATTTATTAAATGCATGTTTTTAATCGAAGTAACACAGTCACACACTATTGACTTTTGGTATGTACAATTACAATATAGTAAATTTATTGAAATATTTACTAAAATTATAATAATTTTTTCATTATTTTTATAATTTATTGATTATCAGCCTCATACAACTCATATAAATGTTCCAATTCATGACCTTTTTCGGTACGCTCGGGAAAATCGCCATATAATGTCCTGAATTGTATGATTGTTGATTGATTTATAAGAGACGGATCCTTGAAGTATGGAACCGGTTGTACTTTAAGTCGTTCGTAATCCTCTTCAAAGCATGGTTTGTATCTTTTTATTTGTCCTTCATACTTGTTAGGATTTACAATTCTTAGTTTGTCTCTAAGTTTTTCGTTTAATACACCTGAAATAATCACATCATCTGTTGTTGGTATATAATCGTAATTGTTTGTTGCAGACATTGCAATTTCAAACAGTTCGCGCGACATTCCGAAAAACATTCCAGGCACAATATTCCACATAAACTCTCGACGTCCATCTGAATAATCATGATAATAACCAACAATATCTCCCATAACATCGTTTTCTTCCATTTCAGCGACTCGTTCTGCAAGATTTGTCAAATTAAGATATACGGATGAATTTGTTCTAACAATATAGTCAAAATCAATTCCTGCATTCTTAATCATTGAATATGCCTTTTGAGTTTTTGTATATGTATGATATATATCATCTGGTTCGTCTACGTAAATCATGTGGTCGTCCCAGTCAATACTTGGATGAGGATGCTTATGGTCGCATGACGTATATGCAAACCATTTAATATCATCTATTTTTTCGTGTATAATTGGTTTTGCCCAAGTGTCTTTTACGCCAGCCAATAACGATTTGAAATGCGGATGATTGCAACTCATCGTCAGAATCAAAATCTTTCGCTTTGGAGTTTTATAAAGCGTATGTTCATTGTTTTCACCATATTTGTTATCGTTATAATGATTTAAATACAAGTTTACAGAAAATGTCCAATTATAACGTTCCTTAATACGATTTTTGATGTCTTTGTATAATTCAGGTTGTTTGCCATCTGACTTCAGAATTTCGATAATCTTGTTGGCCGCTTCATAAACAGCATTGCTATAGCTATCGCCAAAGAAATTGTTTTTCATCTTTAATTTTTCAGCGACTTCAGGACCAATTGTCGGATATGTTCCAAAAGTAAATGGCGACACAATTTGACAACCATTCATTACGTTTTCCAACATTGTAATGCAGAACGTTTCAGCAAACACGCCTGGGTAGAACCAAACTTTATGTTTTGATTGTTCTCTATATAGTTCTTCTTTTGACAATTTACCTAAATAAACAACATCATCCTCCGTATTTGGTTGTGCATTATCATTATAACCAGCAAAATCAATACCGAAGTCAGGAATCTCAGCTTTAACAATTGGATATATATCATTTATAAGAATATCCAAGCCACGCTCTGAACATGACGACCAAAGCACACGATTATCTTTTTTGAATTTGTGTTTTCCAAGCATTGATAAGTCAACACCGTTAGGAATGCAAATCGGGTCATTTGTAAGCTTTGGATATTGCGCTAATAAATTTGATTTATGCCACGTATTAAGTGTCACAATCGTCACGAAATCGCTATTTAAATTGAATTTAGACAGGTCATGGTTAGCGTCCAATAATGAAACATCTTTAATGAATGACAAATCGTGCATTTGTATATATACATGATTGGCCATTTTGCGTTTGCTAATCTCAGAAATATAATTTACATTGTTTTTTTCAAAAAAACGAGAAAGAATAATGAAATCATATTTTTCGTTAAGTTCAAAAAATCTTTGTTCATTTATATAGCGCAACGAATCGGACGCTTGATATTCTAAACATGGACAATTGCAATATACATCTACACTACAATTGTTTTTAGAAAATTCATTTGCTATTTGAACTAGCCATGTTTCGCTGCCACCAAGCGCTTCGCCGAATGGATTTCTTGGATTGATTGACTTCCAACCAACATCAACTATTGCTATCTTCATGTAATCGTTTTAATTATTTAACCATTTAATTATCGGGTCGCCAACATAACCTTTTTCCCAAACAAACCACGCAAACGCAACCGCACCTTGTTCCAATTGTTCTTCTTTGTTATAAAACTCACCGTTTTTTGCGCATCCCATACGTCCTGCCATAACATAAACGGTTTTCAAATTTCTTTGTTTGAACAGTCTTTGTCGTTTTTTTCCTTCCAAAAACGTGAGTTTCAAATACATTGCTACTTTATTGCCAGTTTCAACAGTTTCAATTGCGTGTTCAACAAAATCCTGTGCATATTTATACGGAGGATTTGTAATTATATCGCCGTTAAACTTTTCATTGGATGTTAAAAAGTCTTTAATTTCAGTATATCCTGTTCTGTCAATAATATCGGTTGACCAAACAACATGACCGTGTTTTCTTAATACATTTGCAATATGATCTTCGCCAGCTGCGCATTCCCAAATATTTTTATCAAACGTTTCAACGTTCAACAACAATTCAACCGCCTTTGGAGAAGTTGCATAATAATCGTTTTCCTCACGTTCTTTGTCAGTGTGATTGCTTGCACCTATTGTTCCATATACAGAACGTTTATTTCCTGTCCAATCTTTATTTTCCATACATGTTTTAGTTTTTTATCATATAAACATATAAAAAAGACAGAGATTTTTACTCTGTCTTTTATTAAAAATTCAAAATATCTTAAGAATTTATTTGTACTGGAGCTTTACCTTTACCAATTAGATAACCTGCAACACCGCCAAGAACAAATGTTCCGCCTGAAATAAGTTCAAGCCATGCATATGTTACAACAGGTTGTACTAAATGACAAACAACAGCAGCAATAATAACTGCAGCTACAATTCCGAGTGCTGTCCACTCTTTCCATGTCCATTTTTTCATATATTAATATTGTTTATTTATTTGTAGGCGAGGTGGGACTCGAACCCACACCCCTTACGGGACCAGATCCTTGGTCTGGCGCGTATACCAATTCCGCCACTCGCCCAAAAAAATGTCCAGAAATTATTCTGGACTATTTTCGTCAAACAATTTAATAACGTTTGCCTTAAGTTTTTCGAGGTTTTTACGTTCAGTTTGTATTTGTTCGTTCAACTTAGCAAGCGCGTTATTCAAATTTTCAATAGTTCCTTTTTGCTCGTTAATTGTACCTTGTTGGTCGTTCATCGTTTTACGGTGTGTTTCAGCCGTATTTTCAAGCGCGGCAATTCGAGCATCTTTATCTGAAATATTTGCCTCGTGTTCAGCTATTATTTCGTCTTTTTCTTCAATTGTTTTGTTTGCAGCCTCAAGTTCTTTTGCCAATTCAGTATTTTCGTTATCACATATGTCACGTGCAGCTGTTACATCAGCCAAATCATCCATACAATTATCATACTTTTCTTGAAGCTCTTTGTTTTTGTCTTCCAATTGTTGTATTTCATTCAATTGGTCAAAGAATTTGTCATCTTGTTCAGATTTTTCTTCAAGTTTTGCTTCGAGCGTTTTTACACGTTCTGTTAATGCGGTGCAATCTGCTTGTGCCTTATCACGTTCTGATGTTAAATGGTCAATATTTTCCTTTTGTTCCTTGAATACCTCAACTGCCTTATTCAAACGGGCTTTCAATTTTTCATTTTCTTGTTTAAGTTCTTGTTCAGTCATATATTCGAATATCTATTTAGTAATAATATATTAAAATACGTGTTTTGATTTACAATTCAACATTTATTTGATTTCCATTATTGTCGGTAAGTGTTTTCAAATCAATTATTCGCTGATTACTACTTCCACGAAATGCAAGGTCAGGATCATACAAATTTTTTACAAATCGTCCATCAACCAAGACATCGCATTTTTTCAATATTCTTCGTTTTATTGGAGTCAATACGAGCTCTTCAATTGTATCGCCGGCAAAAACCCAAATATCTTTATCTGGAAAATCTTTTTTGAAATCATCTATAAATACCAACAACTTTTGCAATGCTTCAAATGATTGGTCAAACGGGTCACCACCTGAAAGTGTGATTCCTTTGATATACGGTTTGTTTACTAATTCGAAAATTTGTTGTTTTATATCTTCCAAACAACGTCCTTGATTGTAATTCCATGTGTGAGGATTGTGGCATCCTTCACAGTGATGCCCACAACCTGCACACCATATTGTTACTCGACAACCAAGACCATTTTCCACATCTGGAGAAGTTACTGTAAGTACATTAAAATTATTTGTCATAAGCAATAGTTTCTTTGTGAATAACTCTTTGGTCAGTTTCTACTTGTTTACCTAAATTAAATGCGGTTTTGTAATCGCCTGTCAAATATCCTGTTACACGGCGTAAACGAGAAATGTTTTCGCTACCACATTTTGGACATTTGTCGCCGATGTGTCCTTGATAACCACAATCTTCGCACATATCGGCAGGTACGTTGATTGCAAAATATGGAATATCTTTTTCCATTGCATAATCAACCATCTTTTCAAGTGCTTCTGTATTGTGAATTACGTTATGGTCAACTTCAACGTATGTAATACAACCGGCTGAGCTATATCCTGTCAACTGACTTTCGATGTCAATCTTTTCGAATGGAGACAACTTGTGATATACAGGAACGTGCATTGAATTGGTGAAATACAATTTGTCTACTTTATTGCCATTTTCATCAATGTAATAAGTAACATTTTCGTATTCGCCATATTTTTCTTTCCATTTGTTGAATGCAGTATAACAAAGAGATTCTGCTGGTGTATAGTAAACGCCAAAATTCAATTTATATTCTTGCTTAAATTCAGCACAACGTTTTTTGTATAGTGATTCTATTTCCTTTGCATATTTCATTCCTTCGTCAGTTGTTTGGTCTGTACCGATAAGAATTTGAAGCGCTTCAGCAACACCCAATTGACCAAGTGAAAGTGTACCATGTTTCAATGCAGAAATAATACCTTCTTGAGGACTATATCCTGCCATTGTACCATTTTCATACATAAAACGTGCAGACGCAGGACTTTGTGATGCGATAAAATTAAAACGTTCAATCAACATATCCTTTGCATCAAAAATCTTCTGGTCAAGTTTTAACAAGAACTCGTGCATATAACGTTCATCCTTTGTCAAATGGTCATCAATATTGCCAAGTTTATCCAATTGTTGTTTTACCTGCATTGCGATTGTAGGAAGAATAATAGTAACAGGACAAATATTTCCACGACCATCTTTCATTTGTCCTAAACCATTAATATCAAAACCGTTGGCTGTGCGACAACCCATTGTGCTGAAATAAGTGTTCGGGTCGTTTTTGTCATAACCTGCGTTACCTGACCAATCAATGTTTGCATAATTCGGGTACAAACGTTTTGCGGTACTTTGTAGCGCAAGTTGTTTCAAATCGTAATTAGGAGTTCCTGGTTTGTCATTGATACCTTTTGCGTATTGAAATATACCACAAGGA
>Ga0247610_10002033_pt1 | contig 24008 bp, 20 predicted proteins | sample 174DNAGHGhighgp2_FD_193483 | JGI IMG/M metagenome (GOLD analysis project Ga0247610, IMG submission 193483) | Sheep rumen microbial communities from Palmerston North, Manawatu-Wanganui, New Zealand - 1742 DNA GHGhigh gp2 | ecosystem: Host-associated > Mammals > Digestive system > Stomach > Rumen...
ATAGAATTATTTTCTCAATTTTGTTAAATTTGATAATAAAAAATGTTATATATTATTTAGATTTGATTTTCATCAGGATTTTTTTAATTTTTCAATCAATTTTTTATTTTTTTATCTCCATGAAGGATAGAATTTTGCTCTATTTTTGTTATTGAAACAATTTAAATGTCCGTCCATCAATCCATAAAAAATCAATGTTGTGCGGGTGGTGGTAATGCTCCGCGAATTGTCGTCAACGTCATGTTTCATTCAAATTAAATTAATGCTTCATCACCATTTTCCATCCATTTTGTTTGAAATGAATCCATTCTTGAAAGTGTTCAAATTCATGAAAATTCAATGTTCTTGCATCCCCGCGGGAGCGGCAAATACTATCTAAAATTCATCAAAATTCATGAAAATTTAACATTTTCTCAAACCCTTCTAAAACCATCTAAATTTATTATTTTTCATTGGTTTTCATCAAAATTCATTGATTTGACATTTTCATGACATCTCCAGAAACCATGATTCATCCATCTATTTTTACAAAAAACAAGCTTGAAACATGTTTTCAAAATACCCTTCCCCCCCCGCCACCAAAGGAGTGAGTTGGACCCGCCGGGACAGGACAGCATCTGGACGCCTCAACATTCCTTAACTTTTATATCATTTTTCTTTAGGGAAAAATAAGATGGACAGTGAATTTTGAAACTTGAAATTTCATCATTTTCAACATCAAAAATCAATTAAAAATCGAGAAAAACCTTCAAAAATAAAAGAATTTCAACCAACTCAAAACTCTCGTCTCAGCATGATTTTTTCAAAAAAAACAAGCTTGAAACATGTTTTCAAAATACCCTTCCCCCCCCGCCACCAAACGAGTGAGTTGGACCCGCCGGGACAGGACAACTAAAATTACCTTGAACAACACTAAAGAAAAACGATTTAAAACTTTAGGGAAAAATAAGATGGACAGTGAATTTTAATCATCAAAATTTCATCAAAAATAAAAGAAATTCTTAAATTTACAATTCAATAGAATAATTACCATCTAACGGAAACACATCACATTGACAACCTATCGCATGAAGTGGTAATTTCCAATTTCTACGTAAATATCTATCTTTCACTCTGAATTTATTACCGTTTAATATAATATTTATAAACGCACTTTTTTCAGGAATTAAGGATGTTTCAGGTATTGCCATAGAGCCATTATATAATTTACAAATATAATGATATCTTGCTAAGGCATAATTATTACTACTATCCTTATTGCTCAATAAAACTTTAATAGTATAATCCATTGTAATTCTATCATCTTCAAACTCATGAATGTATTCTTTTCCCTTGTGTGTGATAATAACTGTTAATTTACACATTTTTATTATTTATTAGTTTAGAAAAAATTTTTTTAACTATAAAATGAGAGGCTTAAAACTTGGCAATCCTTATAGACATTTAAATTATCAAGCATCGAGCAATATTCCAATTTCATTAACTGGATTTAGTATGGGTACTATATTTGATTTTGATATATGTCAATATGGTCATATTTCATACAATGATATAATATTTAGAATAAAATATCTTGAAGATAGTAATGAATTAGAACATAGAAAAAACGCTGCTGGTGAAATAGAAAAGATAGAATATTCTGAAGAAACTAAAAATTCTCTTGGAGCATTTGAAAGAATAGAAATTTACTATTGTAGTAGATGTATAGGTAAAAGATTATTCAATCTAGATAAAATAAAATCAGAGAATGGAATATTTAAATTGTCTGATGTATTCCCTGGAATTAGATTTAATGTATATAATACTCCAAAAGACAAGATATTAATTAGATTCCAAAGAAATTCAAAGGATTATAGATTCAAAGAATTCTCTGTAGAATATAATAAAAACTTTAACAAATTAAATGATATTATTAAATTTAAAGATTTAGTGATTCCCAAACAAAATATATATTATTATACTGATTCTGGAGAACAAGTTATGTTGTATGTTCAATTCAAAGATGGTTCATTACATAATATTCAAGATACTCCATTCACATTATATTTAAATGATGAAAGACTAGAATCCCCTTACGAACACACAGCGTTTAATATTCCTGGAAAACATTACATTGAATTAGAACACCCTGAAAACTGTGGAGATTATATTTATCTTCAAAAAATAAAAGGCAGTAATAATGATAATATCCATCAAGGTTTTGATTAAATTGAATAAATTTTTAATTTTATTTTTATAAAAAGGATGACATCAACTTTCATGTCATATATTTTAAAAATTCCAATATACAATGTAAATCAATTAAATAATATTGTATCTCATGCTTATGAAACATATAATTTAATAGTTAAGAAATTAAATGAAGAATATGGATTAGAAATAAAAAAGGATGAAACTGGAATATATAACATAGATGAATCAATAAACAATATACACATTATGTCTGATTTTCCATTACAAAGAATATATATTTCAAAGGAATATTATTTATATTTTGATTATGATTTATGGGGAGGATATCATATATATTTCGGATTTACATATAATGATAATAATATATTTGATGCTAATAAATGGTATAAAATGAGTAGTGAAGAAAGAAAATTAAGATTAGACCATTTCAATTATATTTTGATGAATTTATATTCAAACCATACATTCAAAGAAATGAATAATATATCGATATTTCAAACTATTGATTTTATAGAAAAATTACATTTAACTAAAGATATAAACATTTCAGAAAATGATTTAACAAATATAACATTAATATTTTCTCAAAACAATAATTTTAATAATCTATGGGATAGTGAATTATATCAAATGGTATTATCTAGAACATTACTTCAAAAATATATTATAACCAATATAGGTAAATGTGATGCTTATATTCGTTATGCTAATAATGTTATAAAAATGAAAAGTACATAATTTTACTTTATTTAATATTTTTTTATTTTTATATAAAGAATGTCAAGAGAATTAAGAATGGACGAAAAAGGTTGGTATAAATTTCACTTTACTTCAAATCCAGATGAATATGGTGGTAGATATAATTATGAAATACATTTCCAATATAGAACTTCAACAGATGAAGAAAAAATATTTAATTCAGTCAAGATGTTAAATGATTGTGAAGAAGATATACTTTATTTTGATGATGTGAGCTGTAAAGTATCAAAAATAACATCTGTTCCAACTAAATATACAATTATAGGTGTTAAAGGTTCGATAGATTTTTTGAATAAAGTATTGAAAAGATTGAAAGAAAATGAAAGATGTGTGTGTGATGTATGGAGTTTCAATGAAGAACATTATAATACTTCATTCGATGAATTATGGAAATTAGCACATACTAATGAAAAAATAGAAGATAAATACAATGGTTTATTCAACGATTTATTCCCAAATGATGGAATAAAACCTGTTTCATTATTTAAGGAATTTATTAAAAATAAACATTATTAATTACATTTTATTTTTTGAGTGCTGAAATATAATAAGCAATAGTACTTAATACATCTACTAACTTCCAATCCTTTGGAATATCCATATTTTTCAAAATATCATTCATTGATTCTTTAACAACATAAGTTCCATCAATATTTCCTAATCCAATTGCTTTCCAATCAGGCATTTCATCTTTAATGAATTCTATTGTTTTATTTTCCATCAATACGATGAGAATACATCCAACCAAACAAGTACTTCTTGTCAATAACTGAGAATCAAACCATTTAACTATTAATTCTTTTGTCAATCCTTTGTCTTTATACATATCTTCCAATTCATTCCATTTATTTAAATATTCTTCATAATTGGTATATTCAGTAAGAATAAATGTTTTACCGTTCTCTACTTTATAATCAGTCTGTCCAATCTTTTTGTAATTTGTGAAATATTTTTCAGCACATTTATATCTGTAGTTATAATTATCTTTTTCAGTTTTAAGGAATGTGATTAAGTTATATTCTTTAGAAGCATCGGATTCTAAACATATTGATGTAATATTTAATTGAATAAATGCTCTAAGTAATTTAATCAACTCTTTGAATGTATTCTGAGGGTTTAATTTAACATATACAATAGCCATTCCAATTAATAACCATAATGTTTCATTCATTTGGAATCCTTTCACATTGAATTGAATAGATTTACCTATTTTAACAAATGTAGTCAAATATTTGGCTAGTTTATCAGATGGAGTAATAGAATATTTATCTTTTTGAATATTTTTCAATTTAAGATATAATGGAGGTATTTTAGAATAGAATAAATGACCAACTTTAACTTCTTCATCTTTTTTATTCAACATTGTCCATTTATCCAAAGTTGGTAAATCCTTCATTTCTACATTAATATTTTTATTCAAGAACCAATCAACCAATCCGTTTAAATATCTATTCTTGAATTTATAATTAGTATTACCTAATGTCCATAATTTAATCAATGCTTTAGCTTCATCATTTGACGATTTATCAATTTCTCCAAAATCCAATCTAGTCCATACTCCATTATTCAAACAGAATCTATTGAATTGTTCATCTACCACTTGTCTAAATTGAGGTATAGTGTTTTCTCTCATTTCTTTGATTTCATCATAATATTCCATAGTAGATTTTTTATTATACATACAATGTTTAACAAAATCTTCAACGAGTTTATTCAAGTCAAATTTATCCATACTCCTTTATTAGAGAAAAAATATTTTTTATTTATTTCTTTTAAAATAAAGAAATGTTAAATTTTGATAATACCGTAAATTATACTCCGTCATTTAAGAAAATAGATGAATCAATTGAATCAATTAATACTTTGCTTACTAGTTTGTTGTTAGATACTTATACCAATCAAACATTTATATATTCTGATATTAATGTAATCAGAGTAAATACTAATCAAAATTATGACTCAATACAATCATTAAGTGGTTCATTACCGTATAAATTTAATGCTTCAGACTCAACAAATTTCTTTTTGAAATCTAATTCATTACAATTAGCATCAACATCTACATTATCAAATAAATTTAATGCCTCAGATTCAACAAATTTCTTCTTGAAATCTAATTCAGTAATATTTGCTTCCACTTCTACATTATCAGATAAATTCAACGCTAGTGATTCATCTTTATTTGCTTTACAGAGTGATTTTGAACAACAAATATTAGAAAAATTAGATATTACTGATTTTAATCTATATTCATTAAATTTTGCTTCCACAAGCCAGTTAAGCTCTAAACTCAATGTTTCAGATTCTATTAATTTTTTCTTGAAATCCAACTCAGAAGTATTTGCTTTAAGTTCAGAATTAAGTTCTAAACTCAATTTAAGTGATTCTACATTCTTTTTACCATCATCTGATTATTCAACAGCATATTTAATTAATATATCTAAATTTTTAGGAACATCCACTTTCTTTACAAATCATTCAGTTGGCACAAAATCATATTTAACTTTCAATAATATTATTTACAACATGAATGGTTTAAGAACTACCGCTTCAGGTAGAGAACTTATTGAATTAAATAATCAACCAATGATTTATTCTTTGATTGTTAATGGTAATTTTAGTGGAATAAATGATACGTTAATGTCTTTTGGTAAAAATGATGGTTACGCTTATTTAGATTCAGTTAGTGTAATATATGGTTGGTTTAATACTAATACAATTCAAGGGAATGAACTTACTTTTAATGGAATTCTTCGTGCTAACACATTTAGTCGTTTTTCCAAACTTAATTTAAAGGCTAATGTATTATATTCAAATTCATTTTATAGTATAGAATCTTTTCATCTTTCAGGTGGTTCCGAAGAATATACAGATAATACATTTAATAACATAACAAAATTAAATTATAAAGTAGATTATCAAATGGAAAATCATTTATTTAATAATGTATCTCTATTAACCATTTTGAATAATCGAACAGGAAATAATGGAAATACTTTTTTAAATGGTTATCAATATGATTTTTTAAATTATAGAGACATAAACAACGCATACTGGAATGAAAATAGTTTTGGAAACATCAAAACTTTAAACTTTTATAAAGTTGGAGTATATCAGAATACATTCACTAATTTATCTAGTATAAACTTGAAATATGGAGATATTAGATATAACCTTTTTAGTAGTGTTGATTGTATAAATTTCAATGAAGATAATGTATTTTATAATACATTTGCTAATTGTGATTCAATAAAATTTGATATACATGATAATGTTAATAATAATTGGACAACACAAACCAATGTATTTAGCCATGTAGATTACGTTGAATTTAATATAGATTCAGATATGAATATAGATTTGAGAAAATTCCTTGGTTTAAGTAGTTCATGTAGTATAGGTGGTATTAATATCAACATACATCCAAATGATTGTAAAAAGAGAGTATTTGAAGAACAAATAGCTAATCTAACAGATGCTAATCTTGATTTTAGAACAAAAAATTTAATGTCCCTTAGTTTCAATTCTACCAATGATTGGATTAATTCAGGATTTAGAAAAACTTTATCATCATGGTGTGAAACTCCTGGCATATTCTGGAATTATTCACGAAATAGTAAATTAAATGTTCAGGGTCCAATTATATCATCAACAGGAAAGATTACAGATTTAAAAAATAAATATTTCCAACCAAAATTCAGTCCAAATTATAATTCATTAAAACACTACATGGTATTATATGGAGATACTTTTAAAGATTATTTCGAAATGGACCCACATGCTTTGGAAGCAGGTCATAATAATAATGCCTGTGAAAATATGTTATTACAACAAGATTATACATTTTATTCAACATTAGCAACAGCAGCAGGAAAGGAAAATTATACATTCATTCAATGGCCATCTACAGAAATAACATTCCCTAAATCTGATTATAGCAATAATACTTTACTAAATACAATATCAGATATAACAAAATATCTTTATGGTTTTGTAGATAGTGGTTTAGTTTATATGTTTGGTACTAATGATATAACATATACTTATGTATATTATTCATTGAAATCAACATTAGCATCAAAATTAGGTAATACATCATCAAGCTCTCAATTATATGCTGGATTTTCATATTCAGGATTATTAACTAAAACTCAAACTTATCGAACATCAATTAATTATTAATTTAAGAATTTTTAATTTTTTGTTTGTTTAAATGGACTTGGATAATAATGAAGTATTTAAATTATTGAATGAAACTGTTTCTCAAATGAAAAATATGAATGGTAATTTATCATCTGAATTCTATGCTCTATTATCATTGATTATTACATCATTGATGCTGGTCATTGCGAAAGGAGTTGGAACGTATTTACAGAATAGATATTCAAATAGAAGAATTAAAATAGAAACTGATAAATCTGAAGCATCTATTTCAGAAGTTAAAACTGAAAACGAGATGAAGGTTGAACAAAAATAAATTCTTAAATTAAATGAAATATATTTTTCTTTAGTCTTTCAGACTGTAGAAACTATCGTTTTTAAGAATATAATTCAGTAGTACATGGAAAATCATACGTTGTTATTGTAGTATGAGTAGTATTATGAGTAGGCAACGTGAATGTGAGTGAGAAATAACTATTACTTAAATTAGGATTGATGACAAAATCTCTGAATGATTGAGTTAGTTTAGAACTTGAATTAGCCCATAATGTACTTTCACTTTCTTTCAAAAGAATAGTATATTTTTCTCCTGCAACAGGTCTATTAAAGGTACAATTACATAAGAAGTTCTCAGCAGCAGTAGCATTACTTAAAATAGGATATCCTATCTTTAATGAATTAATAGTACAATATCTAGCAAACAATCTTTCTTTTGGAACAATACTATCAGTCAATCCATAATATGCTTTCAATGTAGAAATATTACATATTGTCAAAGCAGCAGGGAATGGTCTATCTCCTTTGAATGTTAAGAATTCATCAACCCATGGTTTTATATTCACACTTTTTATATTACAATCAACAAATGGATACATACATCTTCCATTAGTATAAAAGTTTAATTCAGATATATCCATGAATCTATAGAAATATTGACTTGAAAGAGAATTAGTAGGAGTACAATCAACAAAATCAAATGTATTTACCGTAGCATACTTATCTCTTTTGCCCCACAACAAACCACTTCTTAATGTCATCGACATTTTCGTGAAATTATTATTTATCACATTATTGAAACTACAATTATCTAATACAGTAAAATATTCTAATCCAGTCGTTTCATTACTTGCCAATGGAGTACCAGAAAGATATAATGTATCATATGTTTTATTACTTATAGTAAAAGTATCTGTGAAATATCCACTTGTCAAAGATAATACCAATAAATTTCCTCTATTTGGTATTTTATCCAACATGAATGTATCATTACAATGTAAATTATATTGATTGTTAAATACTTCACTAAATGTCAATGTAGATAAAGAATCAATCAATCCAGTCAGTGAATCAGATACTTGAATTATTGAATCAGATAAATATCCTATAGATTCAGTTATTGCTGTGAAATTAGATGATAATGAATTAAGGTCAGTACGCAATGATGATATTTGACCATCATAATTTAATGTCGATAAAGAATCACTTAATTCTTGAACAGAACTATTTAAATGTGATAATGAATTATTAAATCCAGATGTATTTATATTAATATTTATTACTGAATTAGAAAGAGCAATTACAGAACTTCTCAAAACATTTATATCACTTCCTCCATTATTCTCACCATTTTCAACTATATCTAATGATATCATTTAAAGCAAAAATATAAAAATTTCTTCACTTTAAAATTTTATTTTAAATTCTCCCTCATTCTGTTGATTGATGTGGAAATCAATTTAATATCACGTGTAGTATCATAATAGGAATATGGATGATTGAATCTAGTTTGAATCATATCTCTATGAGGAATAGGGTCTTTAACAAATAAATAATTATATCCAAATGCTTTTGAAAGATAATGAACCAAATCTCTTATCTTTATATTTACAGTTGTATGAATATGAATAGGAAAATCTGAATTTATTTCAGATATATTTAACATTTTAGCAGGATAATCAACAAATTCGAACAATGCTCTACATGCTTCCAACATTGTCATATACATTCTCTTTTGTTCTCCTTTACCATGAATTTCTATTAATCCTCCAGGTGGAACCTTTACTATTTTTGTAATCAATGTATCTCTTTCATCAACTAATCCTTTAACTTTTTCATCAACAACATCAATCAATGATACTGGTCTAAATATTTTAGCATTTGGTTTATTTTTCAGAAATTCTTCACATTCTTTGGCAGCCTCAGCAAATGGAGTCATATCATTTCTCACTTTCATAGTATTTAATGATGGAGTAGATATAAATATATATTTATCTTTCTCAGTTAAACTAGAATAATTTAGAATACAATGTTTAACTATTTTATTAATGAAATCACTTGGAGATTCTAATGAATCAGATAAAGTATATTTATTTAATATGAAATCAATATATATTTTATTTTCAGATGTAGGAATATAATTAATCATATTTAAATATTCTTTGAAATTCTTACCAAAATATGTTTCACTTCCAATTATTACAAACGTCATTCTCTCTTTAAATATTTAAAAAATTTTTATTTCTCTAATTTATTCCTCAAACGTGAATAACTCCATTTTTCACCTTGATTAACATAATCTGCTAAACCTGAAGCTTTTTCTTTTTTCTTCTTTTGTTGAGCACTATTTTCCCAACCATCACGTAATCCAAAGTAAATACCTCTAACATTCTTGAGAATTGAAAACAATAATTCTTCAGCTGAATCACTGGAAGATTCTTTTCCTCCTACTCCATTTCCTAATTTCAAATCGATTTCATTTTGAGGCTCAGAAGATTTTTGACTCTCCACTTTACCATAATCAGTATATATAGTAAATGCTTTAGCTAGACAATGATATCCGCAATTTTCACTAGTTTCACTTTGTCTTCCACTTAAATCTATTAATATATTATCACTTAGGTAATCTTTTTCATTTTTGAAATAATCAAATAATTCTCTTAATTTATCTTCATTCATATCAGTATATGTAGCAACAGGGTTGTAAAACAAAATCTTCTTTTCATTAGCATCATTGTAAATCAAACAATAATGTCCTGTTTCTTCAGGTGCTTTAGGGTCATAAAGAATATTGACAATATTGAACCCTTTCTCAATTTGACTAGGTGATGTATAATCCCATATAATATTTAAATCCTCAGTATCGTCATCACGTTTAAGAATTCTCCACATTTCTATCAAATCTTCAGGAGAAGATAATCCATGAAACTTTAAATTTTTTGTCTTTAATTCCATTTATTTATTTATTAAAAATTTTTATTCTGATTTAGAATCTTCACTTTCTTCACTTGATTCACTGCCGTATTTATCCGACAATATTTCTTCAGGAGTTATATAAACATAGTCATATAACATTGATTCTTTTGGATTAGAATTATTGAATAACCATAGCGGAGTATGTAAATCTTGTTTAAATACATTATATAATTTTTCTAATTGGTCTTTAGTTAAATTACCATAATCATAATAACTTCTCATGATATCTTTAAATTGTAGCATAGTTAATGAATTGACAAACAAACAAAAACTATTGAAATTCTTTCTATATGTAGTAGGAAATTCTAATAAATTCTGAGTCAAAGCAAATAATGATGCTCCATATTTAACACGTGAAAGTTGCGTTACGTACCTCTTAAACAACAACCAATCATCCTTTTTGAAAGCATTAATAAAATCATCAAGCACAATGGCCATTGGACCTTTAATTTTCTTTGATAATACATTTAATGTTTGAACACTTGGTAAATCATTTTCTCCAATGATAATAAATACTAATTCTTTTCCAGGTATTTTAGATTTTGACAATGAAGAATAAAATCCAGAATCATAAGATTCTCTAGGAATTAAGAACATTAATAATTTAAAATCATCAATAGCATCAGTCAGTAATGTTTTCAAAATAGCAGTAGTCTTACCACTACCAGTTTTACCTACTACCAAACAATTCATACGATATAATCCTACATTATTAGGTTTTCTATTTTCACCTATGCTTAAAGCTTTATCCAAATCAATATCTTTAACTTTTCTAAAACGTTCATTCACTCTATCTTTTGACATTTATTTTATTATAGAAAATTAATTTTTTTAAAAGAATAAAAATGTCTTACCCTATTGAAGCGCAAGCTCTCAGACGTTCTTCGAACAATGAAGATTTACCTTATTCTTTTGCTAAGCAAAGAAAAGTACTTAAATCTGTGATAACTCCCATTAATCCTCAATTGCCAGCAATTCCACATTCATCTAGGTTTATTGATTTATTCATATCTCCGACTATAACTCACTATTTAGCATATAGATATCCTGATAATAAATTTTACATTGTAGATAAGATAGGATTCTGTCAAGCATTGAAAGAAGAAACTAGACAAAAATTAGTTGAATTGAGAAATGATTTAATCGATAATGAAGGAGAAGATGGTATAGAAGTAAGTGATTTAATTGATATCATATCTAATTATTTTGATTCAGATTCAACACCATTATTTATCAAAAAATATATTAAAACATGGTATTCTAAGAAAGGAGAAATTGCCCATTTAAAACCAATACCAGAAGGATGGGAAGATAAATTGATGAAGTTTAATTATTCCAATTATTTTCCACAAAACGTTGAAATTATTAATGATGTTTCTAATTTACCTCTAAACGATAATGATGTGATAATCATTGATGAACCAAAGATTAACAATGTTGAAATCTTTGAAAGATTCAAGACACATCCAATGTTTATATGGAACACATTAAGCTATAATACTACAGGCATGATTGATGTCCTTAACGTCTTGGGGTTGGGATGGATTGAACTATTCTGTAAAACAAGAAATCTTAAATCTGGAATAAAGACTGATAAATTTATTTTCAAAAACAAAGCTTAAAAACGATAGTTTCTACAGTCTGAAAGACTAAAAAAAATAATTATTATTTTTGTTCATTTACTTATTTATTCATCCCTTTGGTCTATTTATTCAATCTAGATTTGAGTATATCAAGTAATGATTCTTTTGATTCAGCTCCACCTTTTTTATTTCCATACATGGCTTTTTGTGTGCTTTTTGATATTTTATTCCATCTTTCGGAAAATTCTTCATCAGTTGGTTTTCTTCCTAATTCCTTGGTCATATGTTCTTTTATAGAATTAGGATTTGGCATGCCACCCATTCTTCCAGCTTTATCAGATATTCCATTACCCATTCTACCACATTCATTTTCCGTTTTGTTTTTCTTTCCACCCATGAACATTCTACCTCCTACTTTACCTACTACATCTGGAGAATATTTAGGAATTCCATATTTATCAAAGATGTGTTGATATTTAGTGACTATTTTTGGCTTAAGGAATCTTTTCATTGGTTCTAATACTCTACCTCCTTTTCCAGTTCTTTCTTTTTCTTTATAAGTTTTAGCATCAAGGAATGGAAGATAACCTGCTGCTTGTTCTACTTTATCATATCCTTCATGTTTAATCAATGTTGGTAATTTTTGTAATACTTGTTGCCCTTGGTCTTTAATCTTCTTAATAACTTCATCAGAAACATTATCTTTACCTAATTGACTACCAACATCATCTACAACATTTCTAACTTCATTAACTAATTTCTTTGCCTCTTGTACAGTTACGTTAGGGTTCTTCTCAGTAATGGATTTAACAATACTTTCAAGAATATCTGAAATAGAATCAGCACCTTTAACAGCAGTACTAACAATTTTACCTAATCCTGGAACACCGAAAGCAGTACCTACAGCATTAGCACCTTTTTCAACCAAACTTTTAACTGGTTCTTTCTGCATGATTTTAATAACACCTTTAACTGGTTTATACATGTTTTTGGTAACGTTCTTTGCTGATTCCCATATTCTCTTACCGAATCCTTTGACCTTTGACAAGAATGATTTGAAACTTCCACCATAATATTTAATATCAGTAAATCTTCTAGCAAGACGTCTTGAAGCATCAAGTTTCTTTAATTCCTTGACACCCTTATTTAATTTGTATCTATCAGATGTGATAGCATTAATATAAGCTTTTCTTAATCCTTGAGTTTTACAATTATTCTGCGAAATAAACATTTTGAGTATCGATAAAAAAATAAAAATTAATTTATAATTTACAAATATTTCTTAAAAAAGTCTGACATTGGTATTGGTTTTTTAGCATCAGATGATTCTATTTTTATTTTTCCACCCACTCCTTCACCCCATTCTTCCTCAGATTCTTCAGAATAATCAGGTTCTATATCCTTTCTTCTCTCTTCCATTTTTCTCTTCATTTGAGCTTCCATTGAATCTGGATTTTCTTGAGGAATTTGAATTGCTGGTTTTTCCACAGGTTTGAGATTTTGTGGTTTTATAATATCATTTAAAAATGATGGTTTAGACATCTTTCTATCAACGTAAGATTTACCTACTTGTTTAGATAATTCATTCACACGATTAGTCAATTCTTCTATTGTCTTTTCTAACTCTCTTAATGATTTATTATTTTCAACAGTCTTTTCTGATAATTCACTAAGTTTCATTTTAGTTTCTTTAATTTCATCTGGTGCTCTGAAAGTATTTTTAATTCTGGAGAATATACTACCTCCTAATTCTATTGCCTTTTTCATAGCATCAATGATTTCTTGATTTAAATATTTACCAACAGAAGTTCGTTTTGATGCTTGTGGTCCATCCGTTGCTTGTTGTACTAATTCTAAATCTTCACCATCTTTCACAGCACTTTTTACAGTTTCATACATTCTTGATTTATCATATGAAACTTTATATATAGTACCATTTTTATATCTAGAGAATAAATGTACTTGCTTACCTCTAGTTGGTTGAATAACTATTTTATATCCTGGTTTTAAATATTTGGCTCCAGAAGTATTACATTCTCTATATATTTCTTCATTACGTTTATATATAGCATTCCAGAATTCATCCTTTGCGTTATCTAAATTTGTTTTTGGTGGAGGTACATAAGTTCCCGTTTCCATTGGAATTATTTCAGGCATTGTATCTGGTATAGTTAATGGGTCAAACGATGCTGGTTTGATAATTGGAGGTTCATCAATGTTTGATGTATTTGTTTCTATTTCTTCTTCTTCAACTTCTGTGGTTGTTAATGGTTCTGTTTGAGTATCTCTAATTGTTGGTTCTTCTTTCTCTTCTTCTTCTTCTGATATCTCTTCTTTATCCTTTTTACGACGTTCTTTCATACGATTTTTGAATTCATCACTTGAAACATCATTTCCTATAGTTGGACCAAATTTAGCTACTATTCCATCCCATACTTTTTCATTTATTAATTTTCGCAATTCATCATAAGTACTTTTATCATAAAGTATATTCTTAATTTCATTTTTATCATTTATTTTCAAACCCAATGATTTTAGTGCTGGTTCTATTTCAGCCGATAATTTATTTACATCTCTACGAATATCAGCTATTAAACTTCTACCATTTCTCAATAATTTCTTTTCATATTCCGATAAGTTCCCTATTAATACTTTTTTTCTAACACCAATATAATCTTCTATATCTTGATTAGTTTCAATATTTCTATTTAAAACATCATCGATTCGTTTATCTATTTCTTCTAATTTGCTGAAATTATTATTCACTATTAAATTCAATAATTTAGCACTATATTGCTCATTATTATTCAATATTTTCTTTAGCAATTCATCACTATAAGGATTCTTTAATTGTTTTTGAATTTTATTAAGTTCAACAAGATTCTTATCATTCATTATATTTTTGAAATAATTCATGAACTGATTAACTGTAATATCTGGTTTTAATTTAAGCAATAAATCAATATCATACTGATTTATATTAGGACAATGTTTGATAATATATTTTTGTATATCACCATATTTTAAATATCCAAATTCCATATGCTTGAACGATGCGTCTGAATCAATTAATTTTTGTAAATCATTATATTTAGCGGCGGCAGCTTGAATGTCAGTAATATTACTGTCAGGGTCTGGATATACTACTGATTTTAATGATATTTCATCGAACATGGATGGCATTTGTTGTAGTTCAACTGTTGCTATTAATCTTTGTTTTTCTTTGTTTGATAATTTGTCAAACTTCTTTCTTTCTTGTGGAGTAAGTAAGCTAAGGTCAAATTCATGAACTTTACCTTTATTTGTGTATTTATATATATCATCAGATACTCTATCTATACCAATTTCTTTATAATCAATTTCATTATCTTCTTGTGTTTTATCTTCCAATTTAATTTTATCAGTCATTTTAAGTTAGACGAAAAAAATAAAAATTGTTTCAATTTTATGGTCATAAATTCCAAAATTCTTGAATTAAATGAAATTATAATTTCCTTAAGCCATATTACTGTTATCGACTTCAACTGTACTTGTTGTCATCAAATCAGCAAGTTCAATTCTTCTATTTGGAAGAAGTCTAAGAACCTTATCACAGAAGAGATTACAAATGATATTGGTTGATGTTTGTGAATTTGAAGCACTATTATAAGCAAAGTATGGATTATAGTTAGTTTGTGTCCAGTTGGAGAATGCCATGGTAATTCTAATGTTTTCATTGACTGATAATTCGAAGCATGATAAATCAATACAGAAGATACAATATTCTTTCAAGAATGTTTCATAATCAAGAGCTTCTTCTTCTTCTTGTTGGAAGTGTAATCTAGCCTTTACATATTGTCTATAAACATCTTGATAATTAGCCATATCAATACCTGTATTAACACAATAGTTAGTTTGTGTTTCTGGAGAAGCTTTATTAAATATTGATACATCACCTGTAATATGACCATCATTTTCCATATCAAATTGATAAAGGAGTAATCCAGAATTAGTATGTACTGAAAGATATCTTAAACCACCATAAGTATAAGAATTAGCTGGAGCTTTGAAAGCATCATAATGTTTAGCTGATGCTGTATTATCAATTGCTAAATTACCAGAAGGACCATAATTACTTATATCATTACATGGAACAGTGAAATCAGTTTGACGTGGAATAGCAATAGTAAGTAATTTATTCTTATAAGCAGCATCAATACCAATAGTGAATGATTGAACTGTTGATTTTTGTGGAATATTAATAATTGGAGTAATTAATTGTTTATCTTGTGTGATTAATGTTTCAATTGGTTTAGCATAATAATTCTTGGCAGTTTGAATGAATTGGTCAGTTGTAATATAAGTATCTTGGAAAAGTTTAAATCTTTGGAAACCATAGAACAAACATGGAACACCATCAGTGGTAGCAGTATTACAAATGATTACATTGTGATTGCTTCTAGTGAATCTAATCATAACTTTGTGATTATACAATGGTGGAAGAGTATCAACTACAGAGAAAATGTCAGACAATCTTAATCTTTGAGTAATAATACCTGAAACTAAGAATTTTTTGTTTCCAGTTTCTCCTGATATATTTTTAATTGACATGGTAATTGCTTGATTATCCCAATTATATTGTTTAAGGGCTGCGACAAGTGGTTGTGTTGCTGTAAATGAATATTCATCTCTACCATTGGTTCTAAATCCATTAATTTCAAATTGTTTTTCATTAACTTTGTTGTGTGGATATCTAAGAGCATATTCAGCATTGCTGCTTAAACCTGGGAATAAGTTAGCTTCTACTGAAGTACCATCAATGAATAATTCAATCTTTTGGAAAAGTGAGAGAAGGCATTGATTACCGAAGATTGGTTTTGTATCATATGGAGCATGAGTTCCATCAGTTTCAGTAACCCAAGCGTATTGAGCTTGAATATCAAATTCACCATCCTTCAAATCGAACAAAGTATAATCATTAGCATCAATGACAAATTCAAAGTTTCCACCGATTTTAGTTTTAGTTGTAGATGGTCCGGCTGGTAAATTATCAGCTGATGTGGCATCTGATGTCATTGGTGTATTTGGTTCTATAATTCCCTTGTTCCTTGAACGGAATACGCTTTCTATTCTAAAGTTTGTTTCAGCGAGAAGATAGTCGAAATTTTCAGAATCGACAGTTTTAACATCTTTAATATTATTAATTGACTCTAATTGACTCATTTTAATGTTGGATAAAAAAGTGAATTTACGATTAAAAAATTATAATTTTATCACACATTAAAGTAAAATGAGTAGTAATTGTGAGGTCATAAATCAATTTATCATGGAATCAAAAACATATAAAGTACATCAGATGTTCTCAATGCCAATTCAAATGGACACACAGAATTATAATTATTATCTTAGATTATTAACTGTTCAATTTTCTAATATGGTACCAAATGTGCCTGAAAAAGAAGGGATAAGTGTAAATGGTGCTGATATAGATGTTGTTGAGATGGGTATGTGGAGCTTGGAACAAATGATGGAAAAATGGAATACTTTAAATATAGGAACGTTATCAATGAATGAAAATACTGGATTAATCACTTTAACTAATGAAGGAAGCACATATTTACGTTATGATGAACCTACATATGGAAGAAATATTTTAATTGATTATTTTGGATTTGATAATAGTCAATTCCCAGTACAACTAGGTCAAAATGGTACTATTACAGCTAAATCTACAGGTAATGTTTCAACTTATAATTATTTCATTCTTTCATCAAGTAATATATCTGGATATACTTATATTGCTAGAAATAATTCTGGTTCATTCCAACCTTCTTCATGTATTTATGCTTTCTCTAGTGCTATCGATGCTTTTAAGTTTAAATCATGGACTGCTGTACAACCTGTACAATTCAAGTTAGAAGGAGATAAGTTAAACTATTTAAATTTTGAGTTAAGAACAGGGTTAGATGAAGAAATTAAATCTCAATTAGGACAATCAGATTTTATGGTATCATGTCAATTGGTAAAGGAAAAGAAGATTTAAAAATGCGGCGCGTTATACGTGGAAATTTTATTTATTTATTTAAGAATTTATTTTTTTTTATTTATAAAATGGATTCAAACTTCAATGAAGATTTCATGAACTTTTTCAATCCTAATACTTCCAAAGAAGCTAGAAAAAATTTTAGATGTAGATTATGTGATTTATATATTCAACATCCTGATATATTCTGTAAAGGTTATAATCTAGGTAAGAATAAAAGAATAGGTATATCATATTATCCAGATAAAGAAGAAGAAGCTAAAGAAATACTTAAGAATGTTTATATTCCTTATCTTAAAGTAAGTAAATATAATGTTAAAAATAAATACATTACTAAATCTGGAGAAGTAAGAACATATAATTATACTACAACTTACGTTTCACAGAGAAAGGAAACTTCTGTATCAGAACAATTAAAAGATGTAGTGAATAGTGAAGAAGGACAAAAAATATTGAAAGAAAAGAATATACCTATTTATTTAAAGGTATCTGAATTAAAAGACTTACCAAATTTTCCTAAAAATATAACATCTGAACAATTAAAGCAATACATTTATAGATTACAAAGGAATTGAATAAATAAATATTTCCTTGTTGTATTCAGGATGTAAGAATATATATTTTTTATTTTTGGAATAATATAATTTGGAATTACGTATTACATATGTTTCATTAGCTAAAGGCATTAAGAATAAAGTATCTCTGATTAAACATAATCCATGTTTGTCTGAAGTGAATGGTTGATTTTCTGGATAAGTAGATAGTGAATTAATATTTATATTTATACCTATTCTAACTTGTTTATCAGGTTTATACAAATCTTGTGGAACTTCGATATAGAATTCTTTTTGATTTGAATTAGAAATAATACATTGTAAATGAGTATATTGAATTCTTCTAGTAATTGTATTAGTGTATTCTTTTGGAGTATTTGAATTACATTTCAATTTAATCATGTTTTGTCTAGAATTAACAATTCCTACATCTTTCATTTCATTTTTGAATAAATTTAATAATGCTCTAATCTCTCTAGATTTTTCTTGCTTAGATAATGAATAAAGAAGTTTCATTGTTTTGAGTGTTTCTGCTGATATAGAAGTGTATGCCATTTTAAATATTTAAAAAAAATAATTAAGTCGCTAAAATGCTCCTATACAAAAAAAATTATTAAAATTTACATATTGAAATTAATTAAAGGATTTACCAATTGAGGTTCTTTAATTTCTACATATTTCTTCAAGTCTGATAATTCACATATAATTAAGGTAAATCTATTATCTTTACATTTTTCTTTGAGAGAATCACTTAATTTATATCTTCTTCTAATTGAGATGGCAGATTTATAATTTATTAATCTTAATATCTTATCTATTAATTCTTTTTTCTTACACAAATCATTTTTCTTAAATCCTACTAATTGAGCATTTGGAGAATATACATCTAAAGCTGGTTCAGATGGTTTAGAATAATCAACGGTGAATATTTGGTCTTGTGATAATGATAATTCTGTATCTTCCAATGAATCAAGTGCCAATTCTTGATATTTTTCATCCTTGTATTTACTTGGTTGAGCTCTTCCTGCTGTTCTTGTTGAAATATCTAAATCGAGTATATATTTAAATAAAGCATTTCTGAAATCATAGGAAAATGTATAATATGGGTCATTAAATACTTTATATTTATCAATCAATGAATAATAATCTCCACCAGCCAAAGTATCAACTTGATTATCTTTATTTACGAATGGTTTGAATTCAATCAATACATATCTAGACATTAAAGCAGATGAAGTATAATCTAATCCTCCGTTTAAATCTTCTGAGTTTGAAAGAATTACATACAATCCAATATTTTTAAATATCTTCTTCTTTTGAACACATTTAACTCTAGCTCCATTAATTGAATTATCTGTCATTTGTTTTAATTTGGATGCTATATCTTCTAGTGAATGTTTTCCTTTTGATACTTCATTTAATACAGTGTAAAGATATGAATAAGCATCAGAGAAATTAGAATCCATGAATGATAATGAATCATCATTTAATCCAGCTAATCCAAACAAATCTTTTATAATCTTGCTGAAGAATAATGATTTACCAGTAGCACCATATTTATCAATAGCTATGAAACCTTTTTCTGGCTTTTCACCTCTAGTAAGTAAATACTTAATACTTCTTAAGAATTCTTGAAGTGTGTTATCAGTTTCACTTTTACATCCATCAACCAATCTATCTTCAAACAATTTAATAATTCTCTTTACATCTTCCAATACTTCAGGTTTAACTTTATCTACTGAATAACCATTTAATTTAAATGCTGTCATGGCATCTTCATTATATCTTTCTAATTTATGTTTTAATACTTCCATGAATAATGTTGGTTTCAAAAGTAATTGTTGTTTCTTTTTTGAATCTTGTAATTGTAATAATCTACCGTAGAAAAGTGTAGATAGTTTAGCATCTGGATTCTTGTCAAAGTCTTCTTCTGTTTCTTGTGGTAAATCGTCTAAAGTTATAATTTTACATAATTTAGATGGATAATATTTATCAATGTAAGCACTCAATCCAGTTTTTGGGTTAAATTCTTGAATACCATCCAAGCAGAAATAATGATATTTATTATCTGATGAAATAGCACATGAACCAGTTATTACATCTATAACATCTTTATAATTATTACATTTTGTCAAATCTTCAATCTTATGGGTGCCAAATTTAGCTGGTATAATATATCTTTCACTAAGTTTATCAACAATGTTAAAATCAAGAGTACATATTCCATTATTGCTAATATATTCTAATTCTTTCAAATAATTAAGTAATGGTTTAGGATTAGCTACATTTGCCAATGATTGTTCAAAGAACATTATTTGAGTTTTAACAGAAGTATGACCTGGAAGAATGAATCTAATATTATCATCAGTGATTGGTGAATGAATAGCATGTTTATACATTACATATTTAGCCAAGAAACTCCATCTGTTGGAATATGACATATTATTATCTTCTCCAGTCTTTTGAAGAATTTGATTAATGATTGGTTCTATTTGATATTGATTGACTTGTTGTCCTCCGTAGATTATGCTAATTTCAAAATCATGAGTTTTAATTTTAGATGAACAAATTTGTTGAACATAACATCTGCTTGGGTCGCAATGAACATTATTTAAATCAAGGTGAATGTATTGATAATTGATGAATTTATTATGGTAAGTAATTAATTGTTCTAATATTTCTTCTGATGATAGATTGATTACTCTTTTATTTATGGCATCTTCTTCATTTACTAATCCAGCTTTGATACTTCCGATATGTCTTAATGAACCTGAACGATATGGAGCAACATCGAATGATTTGAATTGGCTTAAATATCTCATATTATCTGGATTAAATATTCTTGCTTTAAATTCACTAATATGAATCTTGATATTATAGAATACTACATGAACTGATAAAAATTTAGATGCCTTTGATTTTGATTGAATATAAATGTATGAATTTGGTGTGAAGATACAATTTTGATTATATAATTTATCGAATGTATTACGATAATCATCTTGGATAGAATTGGAATAACCAATTATTGAAACTGCTTGATTGTTCAACTTGAGAATATTACATGCCATATATGATACTACATTCAATAATGTTGATATTTCATATTGAAATGAGTTTGATGTAGAATCACAATCATAATCGATGAATGGATGAACATATTCATATTCTTTACCAATTGTGTTGAAACATGTTTTGACAAATGAACAACCATAAGCATTGAATGATTCATAAGGTAATAATTCATAGAAACCTTTATCAAGCATAGCTTCGATTGTTTGTGAGTTGAAGTCAAAGTATTTATTGCTGTTAGTATGAATTATCTCCTTTTCACCTTTTTTACCTTCTACAATCATTTTATCTTCTATAGTATTACATACGAATTTTTGAATATTTTGAATTTGAGGTAATTTATCCTTTGAACGAAGTTTAACATCAGAGATATAATTTACATAGTAGTTATTGAAATCTTTATATTGAACTGAATATCCTTTATCACGTTGTTTGATTTCTTTATTTGAGAGAATTGAAAGAATATAGTTCTTGTAATCTACTTCTTCATTGAATGTCATTTCTTGCTTTGATATTAATTCATTAACATATTCGATTGATTCTTCTATGTTGTTGTATTCATCTAATTCTTCATAGAGTTCTTCTTTTGTTGGTGGTTTGAAATCTGGTGCGGCGAATACGATATCTTCAAAGTTAATATTATTAGCAAGTGAAAGAGCTGAAGTCATTTTATAGAAAATAAAAATTTGAATTTTTGATTCAAAAATGATTTAAGTTGAATGTTGATTGAAAACATGTTTCAAGAATGAATTTTCTGTGTTTTTCAATGAAATTTTGATGATTTAAAATTCACTGTCCATCTTATTTTTCCCTAAAGAAAAATGATATAAAAGTTAAGTGCTGTTGAAGCGTCCAGATGCTGTCCTGTCCCGGCGGGTCAAACTCACTCCTTTGGTGGCGGGGGGGGAAGGGTATTTTGAAAACATGTTTCAAGTTTGTTTTTTTTAAAAAATTGATGGATGAATCATGGTTTTTAGAGATGTCATGAAAAATCGCGAAAATAAGCGCTTGGAGCCTTTGGTGACCAATGAATTTTTTAAAAAATTGATGAAATTGACATATACCATGAAAATGCGCGAAAATAAGCGCTTGGGTCAAATTTTGAATAAAATTGAGGTGAAAAATGAAGGATTTTAATAAAAATCTAACCAAAAACAGAAAAGACGAAAAAAATAAGATTATTTTTAAATTAAATGAAATTAATTAAATTTTAAATATTGATTTAATCACACCATAACGAATTTTATTAAAATCAATTTCAAAATCATTTAAATAATCAATTTCATCATCAATTAAATAATCGTTTAAATAATTATAAATGATATTATAAATATTATCGAGGTCCAAGGTGTTGGCTATGTCTTCGGGTTGTTGTTGTCCATTTTCTAAACAATGTTTAAAATTATCATAAAAATCATTTATCAAATAATATAATATATTTAAAACATTATTTTTTTCATCATCTTCATCATCTTCATCATCTTCATCATCTTCATTATTTTCGATTATTCTTAAAATTGCTTCAGATGTTGCGACAAATTCCGAAACATCATTTAAAGGGTCATAAAATCCAAATAAACGGTCATCAATTAAACAATCGAAATTATTTAAAATATTTAATAAATCATCATTCAATTTATTATTTAAATCATTGATATAATTAATATATTTAAATAAATGAATTAAATCATTAAATAAATCATAATCATAATCGAAATCATTTAACCAATCTTTTAAAAGTTTGGCTTTTGCCTTCTTTTGTTTTAATTCTTGTTGTTTTCTTGGTTGTCTTCCTGTTTCATTCATAATTTTTAAATGTTTATCACAATAATTAAAAACATCATCACATTTATTTTTAATTAATTTAATATCTATAGAGTCATTAAAATCATCAATAAAATCAATTATTATAAAATTTTTAATGAATTCATCAGCCGCATAAAGTTGAAGGCCTTTTAAATCATCATACATTATTTTAATAATCAATAATTTAATCAATAATAATAATGAAATTAATTTTAATTGATGTTGTTTTTGTGCTGTTCTCTTTATGCTGTTCAATTTATTATTAATAATTTTAAATGATATATCGATTAAATCAATATCAATTTCAACATCATTAAATTTAATATTAAATAAATTGATTATTTCATTGATTATTTCATTGAATTTATTATTTAAATCATTATTATTATTATAATAATAATCATCAATTAATTTAATTGCTAATTTTGTTTTATTGTCTATTGTTTCATTTTGATTAAATTGAATTTGTTGAAATTGTGGGATTGGTTGGATTGGTTGGATTGGTTGGATTGGTTGGATTGGTTGGATTGGTTGGATTGGTTGGATTGGTTGGATTGGTTGGATTGGTTGGATTGGTTGGATTGGTTGGATTGGTTGGATTGGTTG